>TARA_R110002020_G_scaffold203146_4_pt1 | contig 53265 bp, 46 predicted proteins | sample TARA_R110002020 | Tara Oceans TARA_R110002020 (sample SAMEA4396489) | marine metagenome | biome: Westerlies Biome; feature: [MES] marine water layer (ENVO:01000295) within the mesopelagic zone...; material: water (ENVO:00002006), including particulate matter (ENVO:01000060) such... | reverse complement strand
TATCCTTATTTTTACGGACACTTTTGGGCTGGTTGCCCTTTTCGGTAGGGGATATCCTCTATACCGCATTGGTGGTGCTATTGGTCCGGCATCTGTTTTTGAAGGGCAAGGAAATTTTCCGAAAACCGTTACCGTTCCTTAGGGACATCATCATGGTCCTTTCCATTGCCTATTTTTGCTTCCATCTGTTATGGGGGCTCAATTACTATAGGGAACCGCTTTCCAAGACCCTTTCCTTACGCGACACCAATACCCAATTGGAATTGGAGCTGTTTACCGAGAAACTCGTCCGCAGAACCAATGAAGCACAGTTTTCCCTGACAGCGGACAGCAGCCTGGCCGTTCGTGTACCCTATTCCCAAAAACAGCTAAGGGCAATGACCATCGAAGGCTATGCGGCATTGGAACGTATCTATCCACAATTTGCGTACGATCGCCCAAGCCTAAAAAATTCCCTCTTTAGTACCGCCCTTACCTATATGGGGTATGGTGGATATCTTAACCCGTTCACCAACGAGGCCCAAGTAAATGGCCTCCTGCCCAATTTTAGGTATCCCGTTGTCTGCGGGCACGAAGCCGGACATCAAATAGGGTATTCCGCAGAAAATGAGACCAATTTTATAGGCTATCTGGTGACTATCCAAAACAGCGATCCCTATTTTAAGTACGCCGGGTACGCCTATGCCCTAGGATATTGCCTGTACGAGATCAAGCGCCGGGACGAGGCCGCTTTCGATCGACTATCTGCCCAGCTCAATACGGGCGTCAAGAAAAATTATCAGGAAATGGCGGATTTCTGGCTGGCGCACGAAAATCCGGCAGAACCCATCTTTAAGGAAATTTTCAACACTTTTTTAAAGGCAAATAACCAGTCCAAAGGAATTTTGAGCTATAATTCGGTCGTTTCCCTTTTGGTCAGTTATCACGAAAAACATCCCTTATAGCAAACTCCTTTTGCCGGACACTGCCAAAATGCCAAAAAAGAAGCATAAAATTACCTTTTCCCTATTTTTGGCCGCACGTAAAATGGATTCCCTTTTTTTGAATGTTAAATAAAAGCAAATCCACGTTAAAGTATTCTTAATAATTCTACCTTTAAAGAGACTAATTACAAACTGTTCCATATGAAAATGCATTCTTTTGCCCTGGCCGTCCTATGGTCGGGTACCAGTCTTTTTGCCCAAGACTATTTTCCCAAAAACGATGGTGTAAAAGCCCCTAACAACAACTACACTGTATTTACCAATGCCAAAATTTATGTAACGCCTACCCAGATAATCGAAGGGGGCACCTTGTTGATCCAGAACGGTAAGGTAGTGCAAGCGGCGAAATCCGTTTCCATACCCAAAAATGCGGTGATGGTAGACCTACAGGGCAAATCGATCTACCCTTCCTTTATCGATATCTATTCAAATTTTGGGGTAGAACAGCCAAAACGCACTCCCGGTGGCGGGAGAACCGCACAGTACGATGCATCCAGGGAAGGTTATTACTGGAACGACCATATTATGCCCGAGAACAAGGCAATAGCCCAATTTAGCTATGACGACAAAAAAGCGGAGGAAATTAGGGCCTTGGGCTTTGGAGTGGTCAATTCGCACATTCAGGACGGTATTGCCCGTGGTACGGGGATCTTGGTGGCCCTGAATGGGGACGGGAACGATGCGGACCGTATCCTCGACGATGCCTCGGCCCAATATTTTTCATTTGAAAAGAGCATCGCAAAAAAGCAGTCCTACCCTACCTCGCTTATGGGCGCCATGGCACTTTTGCGCCAGATGTACAGCGATGCCGACTGGTACGCCAAGGGAAATTCCACTACCAAGGACCTTTCCTTGGAGGCCCTGATCAGGAACAAGGGAAAAATTTCCATCTTTGAAGCGGAGGACAAGGGCAATGCCATTAGGGCCGATAAGATAGGGGATGCCCAAGAAATCCAATACGTGCTTTTGGGCGGGGGAAACGAATATGAACGTATCGCGGATATAAAAGCGACCAACGCTCCCTTTATCCTACCGCTGAATTTCCCGGAGCCCTATGACGTATCAAACCCTTACCAGGCAGATTATGTTTCCCTACATGACATGAGACATTGGAACCAGGCACCTTCCAACCCAAAAATAATGGCGGACAACGGTATCAATTTCTCCTTTACCCTTCACGAACTGAAATCCACCGCTGAATTCAAGGAGAAACTGATGCAGGCCATCACATTTGGACTCTCCAAAACCAAAGCCCTGGAGGCCCTTACCACCGTCCCCGCCCAGCTATTGGGGAAATCGGATAAAATTGGATCCCTTGCCCCTGGCAGTTATGCCAATTTCCTGATAACATCCGGGGACCTTTTTGAAAAGGGCACTACCCTTTATGAAAACTGGGTACAGGGAAACAGGAACATTATCAACAACATGTCCCAAAAGGATATACGGGGCGACTACGACCTTACCCTAGGGGGAAGTACCTATAAATTATCGATTACGGGAGAGCTCGGGAAACCAAAGGCCGAAATCTCCCGAGATACGACCAAACTGAAATCGAAACTGGCATATGGGGACCAGTGGATGGAACTGGGTTTTTCCGATGCCGAGGGTACCAAAAATTATCGTATGACAGGTCTGGTAAGCACCGATTCCGAAACGATCAGTGGCAGATCGGTGATGCCCGATGGAAAAGAAGGAACGTTTAAGGCGGTCAGGACAAAGCCCTTTGTGGAAAAAGAGACCGAGAAGGACAAAAAGGAAACCAAAAAGGTACTTCCCGTAAGCTTTCCCAACGTAGCCTATGGCTACAAGGCCAAACCGGTACAGGAGACGGTCCTCTTTAAAAATGCGACCGTCTGGACCAGTGAGGAAGCCGGTATATTGGAGAACACCGATGTCTTGGTAAAAAATGGCAAAATTGCCAAAGTCGGAACTGGCCTTAATGCAGGTGGGGCCAAGGTAGTGGATGCCAGCGGAAAACACCTGACTGCTGGAATCATTGACGAACACAGCCATATTGCCGCCCTGGCGATCAACGAGGCCGGACAGAACTCCTCCGCGGAAGTAAAGATGGAAGATGTAGTGGATGCCGAGGATATAGGGATCTACAGAGATCTTGCAGGCGGGGTGACCTCCATACAGTTGTTGCACGGTTCTGCCAACCCAATTGGTGGGCGTTCCGCAATCCTAAAACTCAAATGGGGGGAGAGTGCCGAAAACATGATCTACAGCGATTCGCCCAAATTTATAAAATTTGCCCTAGGTGAAAACGTAAAACAATCCAACTGGGAAAGTTATGACCGTTTCCCACAGACCCGTATGGGCGTGGAACAGGTGTTTATGGACTACTTTCAGCGCGGAAAGGAGTACGATGCCAAAAAGAAGGCCGGACAGCCCTACCGATATGACGAGGAAATGGAGGTCATCGCCGAAATCCTCAACGGGGAGCGGTTCATCAGCTGTCATTCCTATGTTCAGAGCGAAATCAACATGTTTATGAAGGTTGCCGAAAAATTCAATTTTAGGATCAACACCTTTACCCATATTTTGGAAGGGTACAAAGTGGCGGACAAGATGGCGGAACACGGTGTGGGCGCCTCTACCTTCAGTGATTGGTGGGCCTATAAATTTGAGGTGAACGATGCCATTCCCTACAATGCTGCCATTATGAACGGTCAGGGCATCACCGTGGCGATTAACAGTGATGATGCCGAAATGTCCAGAAGGCTCAACCAAGAAGCCGCAAAGACCATTAAGTACGGAGGGATGACGGAACTGGAGGCCTGGAAAACGGTCACCATCAATCCGGCCAAACTTTTACATATAGACAATCGGGTCGGCAGTATCAAGGAAGGCAAGGACGCAGATCTGGTCCTTTGGAACGAACATCCGCTCTCCATATATGCAAAGGCCGAGAAGACCCTTATAGAAGGGGCGGTCTACTTCGACCTTGAAAAGGACCAGCAGCAGCGCAATGCCATTCAGGAAGAACGCAACCTGCTGATCAACATGATGCTACAGGAGAAAGATGGGGGCAGTAGCACACAAGGACCCAAAAAGAAGGAAAAACAGGAATTTCACTGTGACACCCTTTAAGCTCCCAAGACCAAAAAATTAAACTAAAGATATACCCATGAAAATCAGCAAATATATATCCTTTGCCCTGCTACAGATGGCCGCCGTGCTATGTTACGGGCAGCAGACCCCCGCTTCCCCCCAAAAAGGGGCGATCACCATTACAGGGGCCACGGCCCATATAGGTGACGGGACCATTATGGAAAACAGTACGATCGTGCTCGAGGATGGCAAGATCACCGCCTTGGGCGGTGCCGGCACCGCCACAAAAGGTACCGTCATAAACGCCGAAGGCAAACACATCTATCCAGGGTTCATCATTCCCTGCACTTCCTTGGGATTGGTAGAAGTGGATGCCGTTCGTGCCAGTGACGATCAGGATGAGATCGGGGAACTGATCCCCCATATCCGTAGCCTTATCGCCTACAATGCCGAGTCGAAAGTAGTGGAGAGCATGAGGCCCAACGGGGTATTGTTGGGGCAGATCACGCCAAAAGGGGGCCGTATCTCAGGTACCTCCTCCATTGTGCAGTTCGATGCTTGGAACTGGGAGGATGCGGCCGTAAAGGTAGACGACGCCATCCACCTGAACTGGCCCAATTCCTTTAAGAGGGGCCGTTGGTGGGAAGGCGAGGCCCGTGGCCTTCAGCCCAACAAGGAATATGCAGAGGAAGTGGCCGAAGTGGAAGGTTTTGTACGCAATGCAGCTGCCTATCAAAAAGCGGCTTCCAAAGAGCTGAATCCCGTTTTTGCGGCCATGGAAGGTGTCTTCAACGGCAAACAAAAAATGTTCGTCCATACAAATGGGCAAAAGGAAATAATGGATGCCGTTACTTCCCTTAAAAAACTGGGGATTTCCCAGATCGTTCTGGTAGGGGGCGGGGATGCCCATAAAGTGACCGATTTTCTAAAGTCGAACTCCGTTTCGGTACTGGTCAACCTTCCACACGGGTTGCCCGAGACGGATGAGGACGATTATGACCTCCCCTATAAATTGCCAAAACTCCTTGTGGACGCAGGGATTTTGACGGGCATACAAAATATGGATGCGGCCAATTTCCAAGTGAGGAACCTCCCTTTTTATGCGGGCCAAGTGGCCGGGCAGGGACTGGACAAGGAAAAAGCCCTGGGCTTGATTTCCTTTAATACGGCCAAAATATTGGGAATAGACGATTCCTATGGCAGCTTGGCCGTTGGCAAAAGTGCCACTTTGTTCATTTCGGAAGGCGATGCGCTGGATATGCGCACCAACAAATTGAGCCATGCCTTTATCGATGGCCGTGAACTCTCCCTGGACACCCACCAAACCGAACTTTACCAACGTTATATGGGAAAATATTCCGGTGAATAAAAATACCTCTCCAACAAAAAAGACCCTGTCCAAAAATCCGACAGGGTCTTTTTTTATGGCAAAAATTGGCCCTTATTCGATTTTTGGGGCGGGTACGTATGCGGCTGCGGATGGTTTTTCAAAAAATACCTCGGGCATGGCTTCCGTTGACACGTTCATTTCTCGAAAGACCAAAGTATTCCTGGCTTCCTTTGGCAGCCCTTCGCTGGTCACGTGCCAGGTAATGGCATTGGGGAGCAGGAGTCCGTCAACTTCTTCCCAGCCCTCATACTTTATCCAATTTATATCGGTGGAGGGGCCTTTTTTCCCGTAACTTACCGTATACCCTAACCAGGCCATTCTGTAGGTCTGGGGATCATAGTGCAGGTAATAGTTGTCATCCGGTGAAACACCCACCCCTTTTCCATATCCAATGCGGATGCCTGGATATTCGGTCCCATCCACCAACAGATCCCCAACTTCCCCATAAACGATTCCGGCATCCGATAGCACAAAGGGCATGGCATGGAAATAGAACATCAGGTTGTGGTAAAACACCGGGTCCCCCTCATATTTCTTTTCATTTTTTTCCCATACCCAAACACCTTTCCCGTCGTAGCCAAGGGAATGTTCCTTTGTGTCGACCCTATCTTTCCTGGACCAAAGGTCGATGGTATGGGTCTCCGGGTCTAGGGAATCTCCCATTACAAAGGACATCTTTTTCTTGGTCTTCCAAGTATCCACTCCCCCGTGCGCCTCAAGCACACGTGCCAATTCCTTTGGATAAGGGGAGGGCTTTTCGACAGGAACGGCCATGTCGGGTTCGGGTGGTTTAGCTTCCCTGGGGCCTTCCTTACAGGCCCATAGGCCGCTGATCAAAAATAACATGGTTACATACTTCATTTTTACTATCGGTTTTGGTTATACTAATTTATCGGGTCAATTATTCGGTTGCTCTCCACTCTGCAAAGAGCCTGGTGCACAAGGTCGGCTACCGGTGCCTGTCCATTTTCGCAATTCGTCGAAAGTTTGGAAGAAAGTTTACCTTATTGGAGTATTTTTGTACGGAATGGAAGAATTAAAATACATAACCAGCGTACAGAACCCCATGGTAAAATACGTTCTGGCCCTGAAGGACAAAAGTCGCGAACGCCGGAACGCCGGCCGGTTCGTGGTAGAAGGTCTTAAGGAAATACAAATGGCCCTCAAAGGCCATTATGTATTGGACACGGTATTTTTCCATCCCGAATTTTTTCCGTTGCAGCGCGTCAAGGAGCTTTTGGGCAAGGAAACCCAGGGAACAGCGTTGGTGGAAGTTTCCAAAGAGGTCTACCAAAGGATGGCCTATAGGGAAACTACTGAGGGAGTGCTGGCCATTGGGCAATGCAAGCAGCATACCCTTGAAGACCTGGGATTTAAAAAGGGAGCCCCGCTCATCCTAGTGGCCGAATCCCCGGAAAAACCGGGAAATATAGGGGCATTGCTGCGCACTGCCGATGCCGCCAACCTGGATGCCGTGATCATAGCGGACCCAAAGGGGGACCTGTACAATCCCAATGTGATCCGCTCCAGCATAGGATGTGTTTTTACCAATCAGGTAGCCATGGCCACCACACAGGAGGTAATTTCCTTCCTAAAAAAGAAAGGCATGGCCATTTACTGTGCAGCCCTCTCCGCCCCCAAAAAATATACCACTGTAGATTACAGTGCCCCAACGGCCATTGTGGTGGGTACGGAGGCTACGGGCCTGAGCCGACCATGGCTGGAAAACGCCACCGCGAACATAATCATTCCCATGGAAGGTGAAATAGATTCCATGAACGTGTCCGTATCGGCGGCAATAGTTATATTTGAGGCCAAAAGACAGCGAGATCCTTCCTTCCACGAAGGATAGCAACAATTCCATCAAATTTCCATCCGTTGAACATGGAAAATGATAACCAACCCACATTATATGGATTCCACAACATTATTCAATTTTATAATCGGTATTTTGGTGGTTCAGTTCCTCTTGGAGGCATTGCTCAACTATTTGAACGCAAAACGGTATTCAGATCCCGTCCCAACCGAACTTCAGGACGTTTTTGATCAGGATGAATATCGAAAATCCCAGGATTACAAAAGGACCAATTACCGGTTTGGATTGTTAACGGGTGCTTTTTCCGTAGCCCTGACCCTTTTCTTTTTGGTGTTGGGGGGCTTTGAATGGATCGACTCCCTGGCACGTCAAGTAAGTGGGGGGGCCATTTCCATGGCCTTGGTTTTCTTCGGTATCATCATGATCGGGAGCGATCTGTTGAACATGCCCTTCTCCTATTACCAAACCTTTGTGATCGAGGAAAAATTCGGTTTTAACAAGACCAGCAGAAAGCTTTTCTTCTTGGACAAACTTAAAAGTTGGGCAATGACGATCGTATTGGGAGGGGGCATTCTCTCCTTGGTGATCTGGTTCTTTGAATGGGCCGGATCTGAATTCTGGATCTATGCATGGGCCGCCGTTACGCTTTTCTCCCTCTTTACAAATATGTTCTACAGTAAGTTGATAGTGCCCCTTTTTAACAAGCTGGCCCCTTTGGAAAAGGGCAGCCTAAAAGAAAAATTGGAGGCCTATGCACACAATGTGGGCTTTGAGCTAAAAAACATCCTGGTGATGGACGGGTCCAAAAGATCGACCAAGGCCAATGCCTATTTTTCGGGATTCGGCAGGGAGAAACGGGTTACCCTCTACGACACTTTGGTAAGGGATCTGGAGGAAGATGAAATTGTGGCCGTATTGGCCCATGAGGTGGGTCACTACAAAAAAAAGCACATACTTTTCAACCTGATGGCCTCGATCGGGGTTACGGGCGTTATGCTCTATATCCTTTCCATTTTTATCAACCAACCGGAGCTATCCCTTGCCATCGGGGTTTCTCGCCCCAGTTTCCATGCGGCACTGATCGGTTTTGGGATCCTTTACAGTCCCATTTCCCAACTTACCGGATTGGTGATGAACCACCTATCCAGAAAGTTCGAGTTCCAAGCGGACGACTATGCCAAAACGACCTATGGGGCGCAGCCCTTGATCCGGTCTTTGAAAAAGCTTTCCAAGAACAGTCTCAGCAACCTTACGCCGCACCCGGCCTTTGTGTTCGTGCACTATTCCCATCCCCCGCTTATTGCCCGTATACGCAATTTAAGGGCATAATTTTTGTTGTGTACCAAGTAGGATTGTCTTAAATTTAAGTATGATGACGGAAGCTGCCATAGAGAAGGAAAACAAGGAAATTGCCAAGCAGTACAAGGAACTCTTGCGCATTAGTTATCAGACCTTGAACGAGGAGGACAAGAAACTGATACGCAGCGCTTTTGATGTGGCAGTGGATGCCCATAAGGACCAGCGCCGGAAATCCGGCGAGGCCTATATTTTCCATCCCATAGCCGTGGCCAAGATCGTGGCCTCCGAAATCGGCCTTGATGCCGTTTCCATTGCCTCGGCCCTCTTGCACGATGTGGTGGAGGATACTCCATATACACTTCAGGATATAGAGCGGATGTTCGGGGAAACGGTGGCCCGTATCGTGGACGGGCTTACCAAGATCGCCCACCTAAAGAAAGATATGAACATCTCCCAACAAGCGGAGAACTTCAGAAAAATGTTGCTCACCCTAAATGATGACGTACGGGTGATCATCATAAAAATAGCGGACCGGTACCATAACATGCTCACCATGGATTCCATGCCGGAACACAAGCAGGTGAAAATTGCTTCCGAAACGCTCTATATCTATGCCCCCTTGGCACATAGGATCGGCCTGTACAGCATCAAAACGGAACTGGAAGACCTCAGCCTAAAATATACCGAGCCCGAAGTCTACACGGACATCCTTGGAAAGATCGAGGAAACCAAGGAGGAGCAGCGGGCCTATATAGATGCCTTCTCCGAGGTGATCAGTACCTCCTTGGACAGGGAAGGGCTCAATTATATCATCAAGGGACGGATGAAATCCATTTTTTCCATCCGCCGAAAAATGAAGGTCCAGAACGTTCCCTTTGACGAGATCTATGATAAGTTCGCCATCAGGATCATCTATAAATCGGACAAACAGAACGAAAAGTTCCTTGCCTGGAAGATCTATTCGATCGTCACGGACCACTTTACCCCCAATCCCGTAAGGCTCAGGGATTGGATTTCCTCGCCCAAGTCGACCGGTTACGAGGCCCTCCACATTACGGTAATGGGACCCAAAGGCAAATGGGTAGAGGTACAGATCCGCAGTGAACGGATGCACGAAATTGCCGAAAAGGGATATGCCGCCCACTTTAAATACAAACATGGCGACCAAAGGGAGCAGGGACTGGAGATGTGGCTGAACCGATTACAGGAGGCCCTGGAAAACGCCAATACCAATGCCGTGGATTTTGTGGAAGAGTTTAAACTGAACCTCTATTCCAAGGAAATCTTCGTGTTTACCCCCAAAGGGGAATTAAAATCACTGCCCAAAGGGGCCACCCCGCTTGATTTTGCCTTTAACATCCATACCGAGGTGGGCATGAAAACGAGGGGCGCCAAGGTAAACGGCAAACTGGTGCCCCTCAACACGACCCTGCACAGTGGGGACCAAGTGGAGGTCATCACCTCCGACCAGGCAAAACCCAACCAGAGCTGGTTGGATTACGCCACTACGGCAAGGGCAAGGGCCAAGATAAAATCGTCCCTTAGGGAAGAAAAAAAGACCATTGCCCTGGACGGCAAGGAAATATTGAGGAGAAAACTGAAATCCCAAAAAATAACCCTTAACGAGGATACCATCAATAAAATGGTGGTCTATTTTAAATTAAAGACCAGTCTGGACCTTTTCTACCGGGTGGCCATAGGGGCCATAGACAACCAGATGATCAAGGATTTTGCCTCCTCGTACAGCAATGCCTTCATCAGCTTCTTTAAGAACAAGATCCGAAGGCCGGTGGTGCCCGATGATATCGATAAGGACGAGATCACCTCCAAATACGATACCCTGGTCTTTGGCAAGGAAGAGGAAAAATTGCCCTATAAACTTTCCCAATGCTGTAATCCCATCCCGGGAGATGAAGTATTCGGGTTCGTAAGTGTGAACGAGGGCATCAAAGTGCACAAAAAGAACTGTCCCAATGCCATTGCGTTGCAGTCCAACTACGCCTACCGTATCATCAGTGCCAAATGGATCGATTCCAGTCAGGAAGAATTTACGGCGGATATACAGTTAACTGGCATCGACAATCTGGGACTTATCAGTGATGTGACCGAGATCATTTCGGACAACATGCACGTAAACATGCGGAACCTGAATTTTAGTACGGACGGGGGAACCTTTACCGGAAAGATCACCGTGGTGGTCAAAAATAATTCCATTCTTAAAAAGTTGATAGAGAACCTGACACGTATCAACGGAATCGACAAAGTGAGCAGAATTTAAATTTTAACTGTACATTTGTAGTTGAATGCAGCAAATAAGTCATGGGCAGCAATAAGAACCAGGAAATCGTAAAAAACGTTTTTACCACCTTTTTGGAGGGGAACGGACATAGAAAAACACCGGAGCGGTATGCCATACTGCAGGAAATCTATGACAGTGAGGAACATTTTGATATAGAATCGCTCTATATCAACATGAAAAACAAAAATTATAGGGTAAGCAGGGCCACCCTTTACAATACCATCGAGCTCCTATTGGACTGCAAACTGGTGCGGAAACACCAATTTGGAAAAAATCAGGCCCAATATGAAAAGTCGTATTTTGATAGGCAGCACGACCATGTGATCCTTACCGATACCGGCGAGGTGATAGAATTCTGCGATCCCCGCATACAGTCCATCAAAAAGACCATAGAGGAAATCTTCAATATAAAGATCAACACCCATTCCCTTTATTTCTATGGCACCAAGAACAAGGAAGAAATTTCAAACAATTAATCCAATTTAACATATAATAATGGCAGTAGATTTACTACTAGGACTACAGTGGGGAGACGAGGGCAAAGGTAAGATCGTTGACGTACTCACAAAGGGATATGATATTATCGCACGTTTTCAGGGAGGACCGAATGCCGGGCATACCCTGGAGTTCGATGGAATTAAACATGTGCTTCGGACCATCCCATCAGGTATCTTTCACAAAGGTTCCACCAACGTGATCGGCAATGGAGTGGTCATAGACCCCGTGGTATTTGTAAAGGAGCTGGAAGGCCTGAACCAATTTAAGATAGATTATCGCAAGAACCTCATCATCTCTAGAAAGGCACATTTGATATTGCCAACCCACCGATTGTTGGACGCAGCCTCCGAAACTTCCAAGGGGAAGGCAAAGATAGGCTCTACCTTAAAGGGAATAGGCCCCACATATATGGACAAGACCGGCAGGAACGGTCTGCGCGTGGGCGATATGGAACTGGATGATTTCAAGGAGCGCTACAGGGCCTTGGCCGACAAACACGAGGCCATGATCAGTTTTTACAATGTAAACATACAATATGACCTGGCCGAACTGGAAAGGGAGTTTTTTGATGCCGTGGAGACCCTTAAGGAACTGACCTTTATAGACAGTGAGGAATTTTTGAACGATGCCCTAAAAAACAAAAAGACCATTCTTGCCGAAGGGGCCCAGGGGTCGCTGTTGGACATCGACTTTGGCACCTACCCGTTCGTTACCTCCTCCAATACCACGGCAGCGGGCGCCTGTACCGGTCTGGGAGTGGCCCCCAATAGGATCGGGAAAGTGTTCGGTATTTTCAAGGCCTACACCACCCGTGTGGGAAGCGGACCCTTCCCAACCGAACTGTTCGATGAAGATGGTGCCACCATGGGCCGCGTGGGCAATGAGTTTGGCGCCGTTACCGGAAGACCGAGAAGATGTGGGTGGTTAGACCTAGTGGCCCTAAGGTACGCAGTGGAAATAAACGGGGTTACGGAACTGATCATGATGAAGGCCGATGTGCTGAGCGGTTTTAAAAAATTAAAGGTATGTACCGCATACCATTACAAGGGACAAAAGATCACCCATTTGCCCTACAATATAGAAGCGGAGAACGTGACCCCCATATATACGGAAATCGATGGTTGGGCCAAGGACCTGACCCAAATGTCAAAAGCCTCCGAACTACCGGGGAACCTGAACGCCTACATCCATTTTCTGGAAAAGGAGCTGGAAGTGCCCATTACGATCGTATCGGTGGGACCGGACAGGACACAGACCATTCACAGATAAAAAGGAAGCCACATTTTTGTGGCTTTTTTTTGATGGTGGCATTTACTAAATCTATGCCAACTTTTGGCCTAGGACACCAAAAAATCCCTATTTTTGGCGAAAATTCAGCGTATTGTACCACCGTTTTTTTACTATAGGCCTATTGTTGTTCTTATTGGTAGGGCGCTCCCAGGAACAGCCCCCGGAAAAGAGACAGATCAATATTGTGTACGGCGCCAACTTTACCAAGGACGAAGCAAGGTACCCAGGTGCTTCCATCTTTAGCAAGGACGAGGAACAGCAGGTCCAGTTTGAACATCAGGGTGCGCTGCTCTTTTGCGATGTAGCCATTTTTTACCAAAAGGAAAACAGGTTAAAGGCCCTGAACAATGTACGATTACAACAAGGCGATTCGGTGACCATGACCAGTGGAAAAGTGGACTATGACGGGAACCTGAAGCTGGCCAAAGCCTATGAAAATGTAGTGCTCACCAATTCCGACATGACCCTCAAGACCGATACCCTTCGATTCGACAGGGAGAAACAGGAGGCCTATTACCAAGATTATGGCACCGTGGTCGATTCGGCCAATACCCTTACCAGTGAAGTGGGCCGGTATTTTATGGTGACCAAAAAATACCAGTTTTTGGACAGTGTACATATAGACAACCCGGAATACATCATCGACTCGGAACAGCTCGATTATTATACCACTTCCAAAAATGCCTATATGTACGGGCCATCCACCATTACCGGGGAAGCCTATAAACTATACTGTGAACGCGGATTTTACGATACCAAGATCGAAAGCGGGTACGGGATCAAAAATACCCGGATCGATTATAACAATAGGATCATTGTAGGGGACAGCGTCTTTTTTGACAAGGCCAGGGAATTTGCATCCGCTACCAATAACATACAGATAACGGATACCGTTAACAAAGGGATCATAAGGGCCCATTACGCCGAAGTTTTCAAGGCAAAGGATTCCGTTTTTGCCACTCGAAGAGCGGTCTCCATTAATGAGGTACAGAACGATTCCCTTTATATGCACGGCGATACCCTGATGATTACCGGAAAGCCGGAAGAACGGATCATAAGGGCCTTCAGGAACGCCAAATTTTATAAGACCGACCTCAGCGGAAAGTGCGACTCCATCCATTTCGACCAAAAAACGGGCATTACCCAATTGATCACCGCTCCCGTTATCTGGAACGGGGAGAACCAAATGACGGGCGACAGTATCCATTTGTTGTCAGATCTAAAGACGGAAAAACTGGATTCCCTAAAAGTGCTGAACAACGCCTTTATCATTGCCCTTGATACCATTGGCAAGGAAGGGTACAACCAGGCCAAGGGCAAGGACCTTTTCGGAAAATTCGTGGACAACGAACTAAAGATCATCGATCTGGTGAAAAATACCGAGGTCATCTACTATCTATACAATGATGACCAGGAACTGATCGGTATCGACAAGACCATCTGCAGTGCCATCAATATAGTGATGCAAAAAAATGAGATAGAGGACATCACCTTTATCACGAATCCCGACGGGGATGTCTTCCCCGAGGTAGAACTTCCGGAAAACAGCCGTAAATTAAAGGGGTTTATTTGGAGGGGACCGGAACGCATCCTTACCAAGGACGATATTTTTGATGAGGACGACAACAATCTGGAACTGGTGCGCATACGGGGAATCGACAATCCTATAGACATCGATGCCGAAGAACAGGAACGGCAGCGGAACCAAGGAGATCCTGTGAACGGTCAGGGAACCAAAGCGACCACTGCGTCGGGCACTGACCGTTCAGATAAAAGGGAAACGGAAAAGGCGGGAGGAACATGGTGATAAAGGACGACTTTTACAGATATCAGGCGCAAACCAGTCCGTACCCATTGGCATTGGAGGTTTCCCATGCTTCGGGCAGTTATGTTTACGACACCCAGGGCAATGCCCATTTGGATTTTGTGGCCGGGGTCTCTGCCTGCAGCCTCGGACATTGCCATCCAAGGGTCGTGGAAGCGGTACAGGAACAAGCGGCCAAGTATATGCACGTTATGGTGTACGGCGAATATGTCCAAAGACCGGCCGTGGAGTATGCCAAACTGTTGGCCTCCCTCCTGCCCGCTCCCTTGGAGACCACTTATCTGGTGAACTCGGGAACCGAGGCCATTGAGGGGGCGCTAAAGCTGGCACGTAGGGTTACCGGTAGGTCGCAGATCATAGCCGCAAACCAAGCCTATCACGGGAATACCATGGGCAGTATGAGCGTCATGGGACACGAACCCAGAAAAAGTGCCTATAGGCCCTTGATCCCCGACGTGGCCTTTATTCGGTTCAATTTGGCGGAAGATCTTGAAAGGATAACAGAACGCACCGCCGCCGTCATCTTGGAGACCATACAGGGAAGTGCCGGATTTATAGAACCTAGGGACGGCTATCTGGAAAAAGTACGGCAACGCTGTAGCCACGTCGGTGCCCTCCTCATTCTCGATGAGATCCAACCGGGATTCGGACGAACGGGAAAACTGTTTTCCTTTGAGCATTATAACTGTACCCCCGATATATTGGTAATCGGAAAGGGAATGGCATCGGGCATGCCCGTGGGGGCATTTATCGCTTCCCAAGAAATGATGAGAGGCCTCCAACATCGGCCCAAATTGGGACATATCACCACTTTTGGGGGAAATCCGGTCATAGCGGCCGCCAGTTTGGCGACGCTTCGCGAAATCACCGAAGGCCCCTTGATGGAACAGGCCCTTGAAAAGGAAACGCTGATTAGGGAACTGCTCGTTCACAAGCATATAAAAAGCATCAACGGAAAGGGGCTTATGTTGGCGATCATGCTGGAAGATAAGGAAATCACGGACCATGTGGTACTAAAATGTGCCGAAATGGGACTGATCCTGTTCTGGTTGCTCTTTGAACCCAGGGCAGTGAGGATATCGCCCCCGTTGACCATTTCGAAACAGGAAATTGAAAAGGGCTGCCAAATGATCTTGGACGTACTGGATCTTTACGAAGGGGCCGTTGTTAACTAATTTGTTGATAACCTCCCCCAAAAAATCCACAAACCCGAAGATCAATACAGTAATTTTAGAAAGATAGTTTAACTAAAACGATCCTATGGCGTTAGATTCTAACGAAAGACCAAGCCAACCAATAGCCAAATTCGAATCCATGCTAAAAACGGACGATGTCTATTTTTTCGATGCGGAGGATTTTGAGGATATCATTCACCACTACTTGAACAATGGCAAAGTATCCCTAGGAAAAAAGGCCATAAAAATAGGCCTGCAACAACATCCCGATTCCATTGAGATAAAACTATTGGACGTGGAGGTCAAAGTCTTTGAAAACCACTTGGAGGTGGCCGAAAAAATGTTGGACGAATTACAGCAATTGGACGCCAGCAACGAGGAAATTTATATCCAAAGGGCCAATATCCATTCCAAAAAGGACAACCACGAAGCGGCCGTAATACTGCTGCACAAGGCCTTGGAACTTTCGGACGACAGTTTTGACATACACTCCCTGTTGGGCATGGAATACCTCTTTATGGACAATTTCCAACTGGCCAAGGAAAACTTTATGATGTGCGTTTCCTATGACGAAGAGGACTACTCCTCCCTGTACAACGTAATCTACTGTTTTGAATTTCTAGAGGATTTCGATGGGGCCATTGGATACCTGAACGATTATCTGGAAAGAAACCCTTACTGTGAGGTGGCCTGGCACCAATTGGGAAAACAGTACTATTATAAGAAGATGTTCGCCGAGGCATTGGCCGCCTATGATTTTGCGATCATTTCGGACGATACCTTTATTGGAGCGTATTTCGAAAAGGGCAAAGTGCTGGAGAAATTGGGAAGGTATAACGAGGCGATAGAAAACTATGAGACCACCATCAGCATCGAGGATCCCACGTCCCACGCTTACCTACGCATCGGAAAATGCCATGAAAAGTTGAAGAATGACGATCTGGCAAAGCATTTTTATTACCATACCGTGCACGAAGACCCTCTTTTGGACAAAGGATGGATCGCCATAACCGATTTTTACTACCGCAAAAAGCAATACAAAAAAGCGCTCTATTATATCAATAAGGCCATCCATATCGACGAAGAAAATTCGATGTACTGGAAAAAGTGTGCCAAAATAAACATGGCCCTGGAAAAGTACGACGAAGCGGATTTTGCCTTTAAACAGGCCGTCGATTTCGGGAACTACGAACTTGATACCTGGATTTCCTGGTCGCAGGTAGTACTGGTGGGCGGCGATGCCGAATCGGCTTTCCAGATTTTGGAACAGGGGCTGGATTTCTATCCCAAAGAGGCCAAGCTCCATTTCAGGATGACAGGGGTATACCTGCTGCTGGGGGATACCGTAAAGGCTAAAAAATCCTTCACCAAGGCCCTTAAACAGAATACTGGCAAATTGGGGCATTTTGAAAGTGCATTTCCACAATTTCTTCAACTGGACTGGATACAGGATATAATTTCCGAAATAAAAAGGGCTTCCTAAAACATCTAGAGGGGCAATCCCATAAATAGAAGAAACCCTAAACCACATGGCCTAATAGCATCTGGAAATTAGTCCAATTTAATGGGATAAAAAGGCTATTTTTGCTGTTTTTGTAAGCTATGGAACGTCGTAATTTATTACAGTATTTAGTCATTACCCTTAAGGGCATGGCCATGGGGGCCGCCGATGTGGTCCCGGGCGTCTCCGGGGGCACCATCGCCTTTATTTCCGGAATCTACGAAGAATTGATCACATCCATAAACAATTTTGACCTAGGCCTTTTCAAAACCTTGCGCCAGCATGGGTTTAAGGAATTTTGGAAGCGCCTGAACGGAAATTTCCTGCTCGCGCTGTTTTTGGGCATTTTCATAAGCCTCTTTACACTGGCCTCGTTGGTCAGTTGGTTATTGGAAAACCGGCCCGTACTTCTCTGGTCCTTCTTTTTCGGACTTGTGGCCGCCAGTATCTTTTTTGTGGGGAAGGAAATTCGGAAATGGAACCTGGCCGCCATTTTGTTCCTGCTCCTTGGGGCCATTGGGGCCTATTATATTACCACCTTGCCCCCGATCGGCAATACCGACAGCCTACCCTTTCTTTTCCTGTGCGGGGCCATAGCAGTGTGCGCTATGATACTCCCTGGCATCTCCGGGGCGTTCATTCTGGTACTGCTGGGGTCGTACAAGACCATATTGGATGCGGTACACCAAAGGGACCTGGCAGTGGTGGCCACAGTGGGCCTGGGCGCTATTGTAGGACTGCTCAGTTTTGCGCGATTGCTGAAATGGATGTTCACCAACTACAAAAATGTCACCTTAGCGCTCCTAACAGGTTTTATCCTGGGATCCCTCAGTAAAATTTGGCCCTGGAAAGAGGTCTTGGAGACAAAGGTGTTCGATGATAAGGTCATTACCATAAGGGAGCGCAACGTATCCCCTTTTTCGTTCGAGGGGGACAATCAATTTATATGGGCCCTCTTATTGGGCCTCCTTGGTTTTTCCCTTATTTTTGCATTGGAAAAACTAGCTTCCAAAAAATAATTCCGCCCCATCAATGAGCAGCCCTAGAACGTTTATGGACAAATTCTTTTTGGTCATCAAGGGACTTTGTATGGGTGCGGCCAACAAGGTCCCGGGGGTCTCTGGCGGAATAGTGGCCTTTGTGGGCGGGTTTTATGAAGAGTTCATCTACTCCTTGCAAAAAGTGAACCTTAAAGCAGCCAAACTGATCTTTAACGGTCGTTTCAAAAGTTTCTATAGGTATACCAACGGGCAGTTTTTATCCTTGTTGATCTTTGGCATGTTGGTGAGCTATTTCAGTATCTCCAAGATACTGGATTATTTTTTGGAGAAAAAGGAACTGTATGTCTGGGCCGCATTTTTTGGAATGATCGTAGGTTCCATTTATTATATCTCCAAAGATTACGGCCATTGGAACAAAAAAACAATTACTGCTGGCATCATAGGATTGATCATTGGGATTTCCATCAGTTTTTTAAATCCGGCCCGGGAAAACGACAATCTGGTGTTTATCTTTTTCTGCGGCATCATCAGTGTCTCCGGTATGACGCTACCGGGACTATCAGGATCCTTTATCCTGATCCTACTGGGCAACTATGTGCTGTTGTTGGTCGATTCGGTAAACGCGTTGTACGATACTTTTTCGGAAATGCTACAAGGCGATTTCAGCTTTGCAAGCAATCCCTCCCGTCTCAATACCCTTAAGATATTGGCCGTTTTTACCGCGGGGTCCGCAACGGGACTGGTGACCTTATCCCATATCCTTTCCTACGTGCTGAAACATTACAAACATATAACCACTGCGGTCATCATTGGCTTTATCACGGGGTCCTTGGGGGTGGTATGGCCTTGGAAGGCGACCATTTACAAAACGGATGCAGCGGGCAATGTACTGATGGACTCCAACGGCAACCAAATAATAGCCAATTACGAACGATATTTTCCCGAACTTGGCAGTTCGGAAACCTGGTGGGCCTTCTTCTGTATGGCAGTGGGAGCGGGCATACTCTTAGCGCTGGAATGGTATGGTAGAAACAAGGAACAGGAAACATAAATTTGGTTTGGTGGGCAGGAACATCTCCTACTCATTTTCAAAAAAATACTTTGCGGAAAAATTTGCCGCGCAGGCATTGGTAGAGCACACCTATGAAAATTTTGACCTCCCCAATATCGAGGCATTTCCTGAACTCCTGAAATCCAATCCCGACCTGCAAGGCCTGAACATAACCATTCCGTACAAGGAGGCCGTCCTACCTTATTTGGATGTCCTTGACCCCATGGCCAAGGCGATCGGGGCGGTAAACACCGTACACTTCACAAAAGATGGTCTCGTAGGTCACAATACCGATGCCTTTGGTTTTAGGGAATCACTGCTGCCCCAATTACGGCCACATCACAAAAAATCGCTTATCCTGGGTACGGGCGGGGCCTCAAAAGCAATTGCCCATGTCCTTCGCGAGCTGGGAATTACCGTCACCTATGTTTCCCGGAACCCCACTACCGGCCAATTGGCCTATTCGGATTTAGATGCACAGGTGTTGGGAGCGCATACCCTGATCATAAATTGCAGTCCCGTGGGCACCTATCCCAATATTACGGATTGTCCACAACTACCTTACGAATCGCTCAACAAGGATCATTTGTTGTACGATCTTATCTACAATCCCGAAAGGACCGCTTTTCTAAAACAAGGGGAAGCAGTAGGGGCAAGTGTTCAGAACGGACTTCAGATGTTGGTCCTTCAAGCCGAAAGGGCATGGGAAATCTGGAATACCAAATAATCCACACTCCCGGTACCGATTCCGAAATGCCCCCCCCTAAAGCATTGTAAACCAGAAACTGTTGGGTACAAGGGCCACTGCGCAGAGGTTTAAAAGAAGTTTGATTAACTTTGCAGTTACCGTGATTGTTACTATCTTACAATATAATATATCGCATAACCGATAAACATTTTAAAATGTTGGAAGAGAAAGACGAGGAACTACAGGATAATGTAGGGGAAGAAAGTTCAGAAACTACTGGGACCACACCTTCCCCAGAGAAAAGCACTGAATTGGACGATACGGACCAAGGGGATTCCCTTGCGGATACCCCTACCCAAGAAGCGGATGCGGAAGATGATGCTGCGGAAAAGGACTCGGACGTCCTTGGGGAAATAGATGAATCCAATGCAGAGGATGCAGAGGATGAGGATAACAAGGTACGGCACACCATTCCCCTTTTGGACTACCACTCCATGTCCATGGAAAATTTGGTGGGGGAACTACAGCGATTGGTGAAAAATGAAAAGGTACAGGCCATTAAAAAACACGTGGATGGCATTAAATATGAGTTCGACCTAAAGTTCCAGGATTTTCTGGAACACAAAAAAGAAGAGTTCATCAACAATGGTGGCAATGAGGTCGATTTTAAGTACAACTCCGTTGATAAAAGACAGTTCAACGAAGTATATACAGAGTACCGTGAAAAAAGGGACAGCTATTACAATGGGCTTGAGAAAAACTTGAGCAATAACCTGAAGAACAGGTTGGAGATCATTGAACAGCTGAAGGGACTTGTAAACGTGGAAGAGGATATCAACACCACTTATAAAAATTTTAAGGACCTTCAAGAACGCTGGCGTACCGCAGGCCCGGTACCACGTACCAACTATAATGACGTTTGGCGTACCTATCACCACCACATAGAGATATTCTATGATTTCCTTCACCTGAACAGGGAGCTAAGGGACCTGGATTTCAAACACAATCTGGAGGAAAAATTAAAACTCATCCAAAGGGCGGACGCCCTAGCAGATGAACCTGATCTGAACGTGGCGTTCCAAGAGCTGCAGACCCTTCATAAAATCTGGAAAGAGGATATCGGTCCCGTGGATAGGGAACACCGGGAACTTATCTGGGAAGGTTTCAGCAATGCCACAAAGGTACTGCACCAACGACGTCAGGACCATTATAAGGAAATGGACAAGGTATACGAAGGGAACCTTGTCAAAAAAAATGAAATAATTGCAGCTATCTCCACCATAACCAATAATGTTGGCAACAACCATAAAGTGGTGCAACAGCAGATGCGGCAAGTTGAAGAACTTAGGGATTCCTTCTTTAAGGCCGGCAAGGTACCCCAAAAGGTGAACGAGCAGACGTGGGCCTCCTTTAAGGAAGCGGTCAGGACCTTCAACAGGAGCAAGAACGCATACTACAAAAACCTAAAAAAGGAACAACAGGAGAACTTGGACAGTAAAAGAGAGCTTTTGGACCTGGCCATAGCATTGAAGGACAGTGACGACTGGGACGTGGCCACTGCCGAAATGAAAAGGATCCAGAACGAGTGGAAAAAAATAGGACATGTTCCGCGAAAATATTCCGATAAGATCTGGAACGAGTTCAAAAACGCCTGTAACCATTATTTTGACAGATTGCACTCCCTTAAAAATGAAGCCAGCAAAGAGGAAGAGGAACACTTGGAAAAGAAATCCGATTGCCTTGAACGGTTAAAGGCCTTCGAACTGAGCGGGGAACGTCAAAAAGATCTGGCGACCATCAAGGCCTTTATCGCCGAATGGAAAACCTATGGCAGGGTGCCCTTCAACAGAAAGAGCATCAACGTAAAGTTCAATAAGATACTGGATGCCCTTTTCAATAAATTGGACGTTAACAAACAGGAAGCCGAATTATTGAAGTACGGGAACAAGATCCAACAATTGGCCAATGCCGACAATGAGCGGGCCATTTACAATGAACGTACTTTTATCCGCAGGAAGATCGATGAGACAAAAAGTGAAATAAACCAATTGGAAAACAACCTTCAGTTCTTCTCAAGCACCTCCGAGGACAGTCCCGTAGTACAGGAAGTAATCAAAAACATCAATAATCATAAGGAGTCCCTACTTACTTGGAAGGAAAAACTAAAAAAATTGAATATCCTGGAGAACAACCTTAACAGGGAAGCGGAGGAAGCCGAAAAAGAGGATGGGCAAGAAACGGGAGAAAAATAAAAACAGTTAAGGATTACAAAGAGGGTATGTCCCTTGGATAGTGTCCCTGTCATAAGATAAAAGTCACTGGATATGGCCCAGTGGCTTTTTTTAATATGTATCAAGCTCTGCCAGATGGGGACCTAATCGGTGGAAGGATACGGAATAGTCCAAAAAAAATGGGTCGTTGACCCGATCTATTCCCTAACTTTGAAAGTTGATCAACCTAAGTAACATTGCTCATGGACCTTACATTGGAAAACTTTCTTTTAATTGGTTCCCTTTTGCTCTTTATAAGTGTCGTTGCAGGAAAAACTTCCTATAAATTCGGGGTGCCCACCTTGATACTCTTCCTTGTGGTGGGGATGTTGGCCGGTTCGGAAGGAATCGGTAAAATTGATTTTGGGGATTATAAATTGGCGCAGTTCATCGGTATCATTTCCCTGAACTTCATCCTTTTTTCGGGGGGGCTGGACACCAGTTGGCCTTCCATCAGGCCGGTCCTATGGCAGGGAATCACCCTTTCTACAGTTGGGGTACTGCTCACCGCCCTATCGCTGGGCACTTTTGTATGGGCCATTACCGATTTTACGATTTATGAGGGCATCCTTCTTGGCGCCATCGTTTCCTCTACCGATGCGGCAGCGGTATTTTCCATCCTGCGATCCAAAAGCCTCGCCCTAAAAACCAATTTACGGCCTACCTTGGAGCTGGAGAGCGGAAGTAACGATCCCATGGCATATGTGCTGACCATTGCATTTTTAGGTCTGGTCATGGATCCCGAAAAAGGGATTTTGTCCATAATCCCCCTATTTTTAATGCAGATGGTGATCGGGGGCATAACCGGAATACTCTTTGGAAAATTGAGCACCTATATCATCAATAAAATTTCCCTGGATTTTGAGGGACTGTACCCTGTTCTGGTCATCGCACTGATGTTCATCACCTTTTCGGCTACGGATACCATTGGTGGAAACGGCTTTTTGGCGGTCTACCTCTGTGCGGTATATTTGGGCAATCAAGATCTGATCCACAAAAAGACCATTTTAAAAATGTTCGATGGACTGGCATGGCTCATGCAGATCATCCTCTTCCTCACCTTGGGGTTGCTGGTGTATCCATCCCATATCCTGCCCGTAATAGGTATAGGACTGCTTATATCGCTTTTCCTCATTTTTATAGCACGACCCTTAAGTGTTCTATTGGGCCTTCTATTCTTTAAAATGAAGATGAGGCGGCGTCTGTATATATCATGGGTGGGCCTTCGGGGGGCGGTACCCATCGTGTTTGCGACGTATCCGCTCTTGGCGGGCATAGAAAAGGCGGAGATGATCTTCAACATTGTATTTTTCATCTCCCTGACTTCGGTACTTATCCAGGGAACCACTATTTCCATAGTCGCAAAATGGCTGCACGTGGCCCTACCCGAAAAGGTAAAGAAACGGAACTCCATAGATCTATTTATGTCGGAAAAGGCGAAAACGGCCATTACGGAAGTGGAAATCGAGCCCGATTCTTTTGCTATCGGAAAGAAAATAGTGGAACTTCACTTTCCGAAATCCTCCCTTATCGCAATGATCAACCGAAACAATAAATTCATCACGCCCAATGGGGCTACCATTCTTGATGAAAATGATATTCTGATCATCATTTCGGATAACCAGAACAGCATAGCGGAAGTGTACGACTGTTTGCAGATAGACCACCCAACGGAAGATTCCAATTTACTTGCCTAACTATCGATAGGTGCCAACATTTAAAAGGGGCCTGGATACATCAGGCCCCTTTTTATATTCTTTCAATTGTACGATAAAGTACCATGCCCTTCGATGAGATCGAAAAACGGTCCCAATCAGTTCCTGTTTCCCCCAGGCCGGTTGTTCCCAAATCTTTTGGGCCTTGGATTCTTGCTTCCTTGGGCCCCACGGCCCCTTGGTGGCCTAGGACCCCTATCGTCCACTTCTTCGGGTTCCGGTTTTCCACTGGGTTCGAAGCCCGATAGGATTTCACTGGGTAATTTATGTCCCAATAATTTCTCTATTCCACGTACGAATTCCACCTCATCCATGGAGACCAGGGAAATGGCCTCCCCACTGGCCCCTGCCCTCCCGGTCCTTCCGATCCTGTGCACATAATCCTCTGGCACATTTGGCAGTTCAAAATTGATCACATGTGGCAGTAAGGGTATATCCAGTCCACGTGCCGCAATATCAGTGGCCACCAACACCCGGATGGTACCTTTCTTAAAACCGTCCAAGGCCTTTGTACGGGCCCCCTGACTTTTATTCCCATGTATGGGCGCAGCGGTGATATCGCTTTTGTTCAGTTTTTCACTAAGCCTGTTGGCTCCGTGCTTGGTCCGTGTAAAAATAAGGACCTGTTGCCAATCACCTTCGGAAATCAGTTTAATGACCAATTCCGGTTTACGGCTCTTGTCCACCCTATAGACCAATTGGTCCACTTTTTCGGCAGTGGTATTTTGGGGCGTTGCCTCCACCAATACCGGGTGGTGCAAAAATCCGTTGGCCAGTTGTTTTATTTCCTTTGAAAAAGTGGCCGAAAATAGCAGGTTCTGCCTTTTGGAAGGCATAAGGTTCAAAATTTTCTTGATATCCCGAAGGAATCCCATATCCAACATTCTGTCGGCCTCATCCAGTACCAAGATTTCGATACTGTCCAAAGTCAGGGCCCGTTGGCCCAATAGATCCAATAAACGTCCCGGTGTGGCGACCAGGATATCCACACCATTTTTCAGCGTGGATATCTGTGGGTTGGCATTTACCCCCCCAAAGATTACGGCCGACTTTATATCCAAAAAAACGCTGTATTCCCGAACGTTCTCATAGACCTGTGCCGCCAGTTCCCGTGTAGGGGTCAATACCAGCGCCCTAACGGGTCTTTTTCTCAACGTTTGGGACTGCGAAAGTATCTGCAATAATGGTAACGTAAATCCTGCTGTTTTTCCCGTTCCCGTTTGTGCCGATGCCAAGACATCCTTTCTTTCCAAAATTAAGGGAATGGCTTTTGCCTGAATAGGTGAAGGGGTGGTGTATCCTTTTTTGTCGATTGCTTTCAACAGGGCGTCGGATAGGCCCAAAGATTTAAATGACATATAATTTATTTAAGAAATGACCCACTATATGGCCATCTTTTATGAGGCCACAAAGGTACACCTTATTTTTTAGGTTCAATTCCTTAAAATGAAAACGGTCCAGAAGCCGCTTTTGCCGCGATCGTCCTTCCCAAAACAGTGGTTACCTATTTCGTACGTATACCAATTTAAACCTCCCATTGCTCTGGTCCCTATGGTCCACCTCAAATTGTGATAGGGATTTGAACAAGGGCGTCAATTTTTCGAAACCAAAGTTCCTGGCATCAAAATTGGGCTGTTTTTTAAGGATCAACGACCCCACATCCCCCAAAAATGCCCATCCATCCTCGTCGGCGGCATCGGCAACGGAATTTCGCAACAACCGGAGCACATTAGGGGTTATTTTATCGACCTCCACCTTCTTGTTACTTTCCTGTCCGTCCTGCTTTTCGCCCGTTTTAAGGATTTCAAGGTATATGAATTTATCACACGCCACTATAAACGGATCAGGGGTCTTCTTTTCCCCTATTCCGAAAACTTGAAGCCCCGCCTCCCTTAAACGGGTGGCCAAACGGGTAAAGTCGCTATCTGAGGAGACCAGGCAAAACCCGTCCACCCTATTTGAATATAAGATATCCATGGCATCGATGATCATGGCCGAATCCGTCGCGTTCTTCCCTACGGTATAGCTGTATTGCTGCATCGGATTAATGGCATTTTCCAATAAAATGTTCTTCCATTTCACCAAATGCGGCTTTGTCCAATCCCCGTAAATTCTCTTGATCGTGGGAGTACCGTACTTGGTGATTTCCTCCATCATCTCGTTCACATATTTCGCCGGGATGTTATCGCCGTCGATCAGTACGGCAAGTTTTGTATCTTTTATCATAGGCATTAAATATACAACAAATTGGGATTTTAAAGGCGTGCATTGCCGTATGTGACCAATTTTGTACCTTGTTGCAACCAGTGCCCATCAAAACCGACCTTCCCATGGAAAATCCAATCGCAGAATTTTATACGGCCTTTCAAGATCTGGAATCGGAAAAAATGGTGGCCTGTTACCATGATGACATCCTTTTTGTTGATCCCGCCTTCGGGGCGCTAAAGGGCGATCGGGCAAAGGATATGTGGCGTATGCTCTGCGATTCCCAAAAAGGAAAGGATTTTAAGGTGGTCGCCAAGCATATACAACTATCGCAAGACCGTGGCAGTGCCACATGGGAGGCCCATTATACCTTTAGCGGGACCGGGAGAAGGGTCCACAACATCGTAAAGGCCGAATTTGAACTCTTGGATGGCAAGATTTTAAAACACACCGATTCTTTCGATCTTTATGCCTGGGCCAGACAGGCCATGGGAATGAAGGGGCTGCTATTTGGATGGACCCCTGTTTTTTCCTATAAATTAAAGGAACGGACAAATACCCTTTTAACGCGGTATCAGGACAGTCATAGAGCATAACCGCCCATATCCCTAACAAAGTCCACGTTTTAAAAATTCGCCTTCATTTGGAAATCTATCCGGGCGTAGCAAAAAAAAACAGGCTAGCTGCCTGTTTTTTCAAAGGTATATAGTCGGTACTATTTGGCAACGTGTACGGAACGGGTCTCCCGTATTACCGTAACCTTTACCTGACCTGGGTAGGTCATATCCGTTTGTATTTTTTGGGAAATCTCAAAAGAGAGCTCGGCGGCCTTTTCATCGCTTACCCGCTCGCTCTCCACTATTACCCTCAATTCCCGTCCTGCCTGTATGGCATATGCTTTTTGTACCCCTCCAAAACCAAAGGCGATATCCTCCAAATCCTTTAGCCTTTGTATATAGGAATCCAACACCTGTCTCCTAGCGCCCGGTCTTGCACCGCTGATGGCATCGCAGACCTGTATAATGGGGGCGATAAGGGTCTTCATTTCAATTTCATCATGGTGGGCGCCGATGGCATTGCAAACCTCTGGTTTTTCACCGTATTTTTCGGCCCACTGCATCCCTAAAATGGCATGCGGGGTCTCCACTTCTACCTCGGTATTGGGGACTTTTCCGATATCGTGCAACAAACCGGCCCTTTTGGCAATTTTTGGGTTTAGGCCCAATTCTGCAGCCATTACCCCACAAAGTTTTGCAACTTCCCTGGAATGCTGTAAAAGGTTCTGCCCGTAGGAAGACCTGTATTTCATTCTTCCGATCGCCTTTATCAACTCGGGATGGAGTCCGTGTATACCTAGGTCGATCACCGTACGCTTACCGATTTCCACGATCTCTTCCTCTATCTGTTTCTCCGTTTTCTTTACCACCTCTTCTATACGTGCGGGGTGGATACGTCCATCTGTCACCAATTTGTGAAGGGACAGGCGTGCGACCTCCCGTCGTACGGAATCAAAACAGGAAAGTATGATCGCTTCCGGGGTATCGTCCACAATGATCTCGACCCCTGTTGCGGCCTCTAGGGCCCTTATATTACGGCCTTCACGGCCTATGATACGTCCTTTTACATCATCGGATTCAAGGTTAAATACCGATACACAGTTTTCCACAGCTTCCTCGGTGCCTATCCTTTGAATGGTATTGATGACGATTTTCTTGGCTTCCTGCTGTGCGGTAAGTTTGGCCTCTTCCACGGTGGCCTGAATAAATGCCATGGCATCGGACTTAGCGGTTTCCTTAAGGGATTCCATTAACTGGCTCTTTGCATCCTCGGCGGATAATTGGGAAATGACCTCCAATTGCTGTACCTGGCTTTTGTGCAATTTCTCCAGCTCGGATTGTCGCTTGTCCAAAATTTCGCTCTTGTATTCCAAGTCTTTAAGCTGCACTTCCAATTGATCGTTCAACTTCTTGTTCTTGGCCAGTTCGTTGCTCATTTGCGACTCCTTGTCGCGTGCCCTTTTTTCCGATTCGGCAATTTTTTTGTCCTTTGCAATGATCACCTTTTCGTGTTCGGCCTTCAGCTCCAGAAATTTTTCCTTTGCTTGGAAGATTTTGTCCTTTTTGGTACTCTCACCAAGCAGCTCTGCTTCCTTTATAATGGAAGCGGCCTCTTTTTTGGCATTGTAAATGGTTTTGGAAGCTTTTCCCTTTTCCAACATTTTGGCGATGGCAAAACCAATCGCTAGGCCCACAAGGCCTGTTATTATCATTATAGTACTTTCCATAGTTTGAAAATTAGTAAAAAAAAAGCCCACATTGGAGGGGTTTTGTACAAACTCCGATAAACAGGTTTAGGGCTACCAGACTGATCAAGGATCCTTATACGGGTAAGGCCTGCTTTTACAATCTAAACTCACCCTCTTTAAACGTATTAGTGTTGAGTTTGTCAAAAATTATTACCAATGTGGGCAGTAACGTTATTATTTTAAAGAACTTATTTTATTTCCAGCTTGGAGGCAACAAGTTGATCCAGCGCCCTAAGTCGCTCGCCGACCTCTTTCGTATCTTCCGATTGTTCTATGCCCTTCTGCTCAATTTTGGAAGCAAACTGCAAAGCGCACATGGCAAGGACGTCCTGTTTGTCCCGCACAGCATAACTCTGCTCAAATTTTTTGGCCAGTTGCTCAATATTCTTTGCCGCCCTTCGCAATCCTTCCTCCTGACTTGGATCAATGGTCAAAGGATAGACCCTGTCCGCTATTGAAAGTTTGATTTTGAGTTTTTCCGACATTTTATTCTTAACATTATTCAGCTAGTTGCGCTATGCAATGGTCCAACTCCCTGATCAATGTGTTTATTTTAAGCTTAGCTTCCGTTTTGTTGGTATTACCGCCCAGCATTGAACTTGCAAGTTTGAGTGAATTGTATTTTTCCTCCCATTCCAACACGTCATTTTCCGCACGCCGATGTTCCTTTTGAAGGGCCGCCAATTCTCTTTCCAATTTTAAATTAACTTGATTCAACAGCTCCATTTTATGGAGTAGCTTGCTAATTTTATTTTCTAAGGAATCAACAATTTCCACTAGTTCACCCATGTGCAAATTTCAATGCATTTTACACAAAGTTAACATACCTAGAAGTACCTCGCAATACTTTTTTCAATTATTCTTTTTGAGCCACATCCCTTCTCCCACAATTGCTTCAAATATTGCGGTTTGTGTTAATTAAGGGGCTGCGACTTTACCATTTGGTAGGTATTAATTACTTTCGCACCAACTTATATTTTATTATGAAATTAACCGGTTTTTGGTTGCTGCTTTTCTTTTCGATGTCACTTTTCGCACAGGAAGAATTTCCAAAAGGGGAATTTGTGCCCCCTTTGGACATCCCTTTGGTGCTGGCAGGAAATTTTGGGGAGTTGAGATCGAACCATTTCCATTCCGGAATCGATATAAAGACGCAACAAAGGGAAGGCCTTCCCATATATTCCGTTGGGGAAGGTTCCGTTACAAGGATCAAGGTTTCCCTTTGGGGCTATGGAAAGGTCATCTACGTTACCCATCCCAATGGATATACATCGGTCTACGGCCATCTTCAAAAATTTTCCCCGGAACTGGAGGCGCATATCAAAAAGATACAATACGAAAAGCAGGCTTATGAAGTGGAGATCTTCCCCGACTATGGGGAATTGCCGGTGGCCAAGGGAGGCCTTATAGCCTATAGCGGGAATACAGGAGGTTCCGCAGGGCCGCACCTCCATTTTGAGATCAGAAAGACCGTTTCCGAAAGGGCCACCAATCCATTGCTCTACGGGTTTGAAGTAAGGGATGCGACCAACCCCACCCTACTGGGACTCTACGGATATTCACTATCGGCCGACGCCCAAATAAACCGTAGCAACGATCTGGTACAGATCAACTATACAAAACAGCCCGACGGCAGTTACCTGGCCAATACGGTATATGCCTCCGGCACGATTGGTTTTGGGGTCAACGCCTATGACAGGCAAGACCTGGCGGCAAATAAAAATGGTGTCTATTCCATTGAACAACTTGTTAACGGCGAAATGTATACCAAATTTGATTTTGAGCAGTTCTCCTTTGCCGAGACACGATACATAAACACCTTGATCGATTACGATTATTTTGGAAAGTACCGAAAATGGATCACCAAATGTTTCCGCTCTCCCGGAAATGCCCTTACAATCTACCGCGAGCTTAAAAATGATGGAAAAATAGTGGTAGCAGAAGGGATGAGCTATACCGTGGAAATCCTTCTGAAGGACCTGGATGGAAACCTTACGAAACTGGTCATCCCCGTAGAAGGCAAGCAACAGCCCCTGGAGATCAAAAAAGAGGAGAAAAGGACCTCCAATTATCTCATTGCCAAAAGACCCAACAATTATGATCTTGGGGCCGCAAAGGTCTATTTTCCGGCAAATACTTTTTACGAGGATTTTTATATAGATCTTAAAAATGGTACCGATACCGTTACCGTACATAACAACAGCGTTCCGGCACATAGGGATTTCACCCTTAGTTTCGATGCTTCCCGTTTCGCTCCGGAAGACCGTGAAAAAATGTTCATTGCCCGGCTCGACGGCCGCTTGAGGCCCAACCATACCACTACGTACCGACGGGACAACACCTTTACCACACGGACCCGGAACCTAGGGGTCTATACCTTGGCCAAGGATACAGTGGCCCCCACCATCAAGGCAAAGAATTTTAAGGACAAACAATGGTTGACAAATTACCGCTACCTCAGCCTGACCATTCGGGACGACCTGAGCGGGGTGGATTCCTACTCCGCTACGCTCAACGGGGAATGGATCCTTATGGAGTACGAGACCAAGACCAATACCATCACCTATAACTTTGAGGACAAGGATTTTGAGGGAACACAATACGACCTAAAAGTGACCGTTATGGACAATGTGGGCAATAGCAGTACCTTTACAAGCACCTTTTACAGAAAATAAATTTTGAAGTGCCCTAAAGCAGTAATCGCCCTGTTTATGATCTTTGTGTTCGGTAGGGCCGCCGCACAGACCGCATCCATCACCGGAGTGGTATTGGACGAGGAGGGGCTTCCCTTGGCCGATGTGCATATCAGATCGGCCACTAGCGGGACCACATCCGACCTGAACGGCTTTTACTTGCTCGAAATCGTATCCGAAAAAGAAACCACCATAGTCTTCACGCATCTGGGACACCAAAATACCATACTGGAAAATCTGGTGCTCACGACCAATGAGATCTACCCCTTTAATCCTGTTCTAAAGACCAATACCACCCAAATGGCGGAAGTGGTCGTTATGGGAAATGGAAGTAAGGTGGCGATAGGGATTACCACCGTTCCCCCGGAGACCATAAGAAATATCCCTGGGGCCAATGCTGGCGTGGAAAATGTACTCAACCTCTTACCGGGCGTTACCATCAACAATGAACTGAGCACGCAATACTCCGTAAGGGGCGGTAATTATGATGAAAATTTGGTGTACGTCAATGGAATTCCAGTATATAGGCCCTTTCTCATACGGTCGGGCCAGCAGGAAGGTCTCAGCTTTGTAAATTCGGACATGGTACGGCGGCTTGAATTTTCCGCTGGTGGCTTTCAGGCAAAATATGGGGACAAGCTCTCATCGGTACTGGATATAACCTATAAAAGGCCTACCCGTTCCTCACTGGCCTTGCATGCCAGTTTAATGGGAGCGGAGACTACCATTGAAACGGTCTCCAAAAATAAAAAGTTCTCTTCCATTACGGGCTTTCGGTATCGGGACAACGGCCTTTTGGTGAACAGCCAACAGACAAGGACAAATTTTAATCCGACATTTGTAGACCTGCAGTCCTATTTTTCATATGCCATGTCCAAAAAAGTACAGTTGGAATTTTTGGGCACCTTGGGCATCAATGCCTATAATAACGAGCCGCTGACCAGGGAAACCAATTTTGGTACTTTGGACCGGATGAGAACGCTGACCGTATTCTACGAAGGCAGGGAGAAAAACCGCTTCAGTACGGCGCAAGGGGCCCTTAAGGCCAACTTTTTTCCGAATGAAAGTATGGAATTGACATTTAGCAGTGCCCTCTTCCATACCATCGAGGAGGAATATTCGGATGTGATCGCACAGTACACCTTGGCACCTTCGGATTCAGATCTGGAAGGGCAAATTGCCTCTCCGGAAGGATATGGTTCCCATTTCAAACGGGCCAGGAACGATCTGGATGCACTGATAGCGAACCTGGCCCATACGGGAAGTCTTACCAAACAAAATAGCAAGTTGGAATGGGGCGTACGATATTCGCATGAGGACATTAGGGACCAGATCAGGGAATCGGAATTTCTGGATTCGACGGGGTTCTCCGTACGTCCTCCCAACTCTGGGTTTGAAAACCTACAGCCGGGCACACCCAACCAGGATCCCTTGGAGCCGTACTCTGGCATCTATGCCCGTAACCAAATTAAGACCAACAGATTTTCAGGGTATTTGCAATTTGGACAAAAATTAGATCGGAACTATTATCTTTATTACAATCTTGGAATCAGAATGCAGCACTGGTCCCTTATCGGTGATGGGATAACAGGTGCGGCCCATACCATTGTAAGTCCCCGTGCGCAATTGGCCATCAAACCCAAATGGAAGCGCGATATGCTGTTCCAAATTTCTGGCGGGGTGTACCAACAGCCGCCCATGTACCGTGAACTACGGGATGAAAAGGGCATTGTACACCCGGAAGTGCAAGCTCAAAGATCTTATCATATCGTCCTGTCCCATGAATACAGTTTCAAACTTTGGGACAGGCCGTTTACCTTGATCGGTGAAACCTATTACAAAAAGTTGGACCGGGTAAACACCTACACCTTGGAAGATGTTCGGGTACGCTACGCCGCCAACAACCATGCAAAGGCCTTTGCCCAAGGGGCCGAACTAAGGTTGAACGGGGCCTTTGTGCCCGGGACCCAATCCTGGATCAGTGTAGGCTATTTGAAAACGGAGGAGAATATAAACAATAGGGGATATATTGCAAGACCTACCGACCAACGCCTAAAACTAGGGCTGCTCTTTCAGGATTATGTGCCCGATATACCACATTTAAGGATGTACCTAAATTTGGTCTACCATACCGGTGTGCCCGGTGGATCGCCCAACTATGCCGATCCCTACATTTTTAGGAACAGATTAAGGGATTATAAAAGGGCAGATTTGGGAATTTCCCATATTTTTGTGGATGCGGACACACGCTTTCCCAGAAAACATTGGTTGGGGACATTTAAGGAATTGAACGTGGGACTGGAAATCTTCAATCTTTTCAACACACAGAATTCCATTACCAATACCTGGGTCCGTGACGCAGTGGACAAACAGGAATATGCGGTGCCCAATTTTATGACATCAAGGGTCCTGAACCTAACACTTGGAATGCGCTTTTAGAAAAAAATAAATGAAAAAGAGTCTATTTTACCTGTTTTGCTTTGTTGTGTTGGGTTCCAATGCCCAAAAGAACATTTATGAAAGCGAAAAATTCGATGAACTTTCACAAGACCACAAAGTCTTGGCCATACTTCCATTTCTCACCAATCTGGAACTGGAGGACACTATAGAAAAGGAAGAAGTAAAAGCCTTGGAAAAAAAGGAAGGCTATGCCGTACAGGAAGCCCTGGAAATCTATTTTTCCCGTATCAACAAAAAAAAGAAATTCGGGGTGGCCTTTCAGAATACGGAGGACACCAATGCCATTCTGGCACGTAACGATATCAGTTATGAAAACATGGACGTGCATACCGTTAAAGAGATCTGTAAGATTCTTGAAGTGGACGGGATCATCAGCGGAAGTATGGATATCAATATTCTACTGTCCAAGGGCATTCCCTCCGAATTCAATTTAATGGATTTCTTTCTCGGCGATGCAGATTACGGAAGGATAGGCCTTAAGATAAGCGATGGTGCCACTAGCAAGCTCCTGTGGAAATACGAAAAGGAAATCAATAAAAAGTCGGGCAAAAATACCAATGCCCTTATAGACGGCATGATGAAAGCTGCAACCCGAAAATTTCCGTACGACAAGGAACGCCAAAGGAACAAAAGAAAAAATCAATCCTGAGCGAATTCCTTTAGTGCCCCTATCACATAATCCACTTCCTCTTTGGTATTGTAGATGGAAAAGGAAAACCGCAAAGAAGGCCTTTCCATGTCTTCCGGGGAAAGTATCTCCATGAGTACATGTGAACCCTGATCGCTCCCGGATTGGCAGGCACTTCCCTTGGAACAGGCAATACCCTTTAGATCCAAATGAAAGAGCAGCATAAGGGCCTTTTCCGCACTATAGGGCAAACATACATTTACCAAGGTATAGGTGCTTTTATCCAGATCGGCAGATTCCCCATTGAATTTCACCAACGGTATTTCCCTCGAGATCTCTTCGATAAAATACTTTTTAAGATCGGTAACATAGGCCCTTTCCGTATCCAGATTTGCATATGCCTCCAAAAAAGCGACCTCCATGCCCACAATATTGTGGAAGGGTTCGGTGCCGGCCCTAAAGCCCCTTTCCTGCGACCCACCAAAAAGTAAGGGCTTTAGACCGGTATTCCTTCTTATATAGGCGAATCCGATCCCTTTGGGCCCGTGGAATTTATGGGCGGCGGCGGTCATAAAATCAACCGGCCATTTTTTAACGTCCCATTTGTAATGGCCAATGGACTGCACCGTATCAGAATGGAAGAAGGCCCCCGCTTCAGTGCAGAGCCCGGAGACCGCTTCCATATCCAATCTATTGCCAATTTCATTGTTTATATGCATCAGACTGACCAATTTTTTGGTACTGTCGCCGTGCAATAACTCCCTAAGGTGCGCCAGATCGGGGTTTCCAAAAGCATCCAATTTCACATAAAACAGTTGAATGCCATATTCCTTGACCAATTCCTCTGCCGTGTGCAAGACCGCATGGTGCTCTATGGCGGAGGTTATGATCGTGGTCACGCCCAGATCCCGAACAGCTCCCCTAAGAATCATATTATCGGCTTCGGTACCACCTGAGGTAAAGATAATTTCGGAGGGATGGGCGTTCAGTTCCTTTGCTATTGACTTTCGGGCGCTTTCCACTGCAGTTTTGGCGGATCTCCCAAAACTATGGCTGGAAGACGGATTGCCATAAAAATTTGCCAAAGCATCCTGCATCCTAACGATGACTTCCTCCCTGACCTTTGTTGTTGCGGCATTGTCAAGATAAACTCTTTGCATGGGAATTGGGTATGGTTTAAAAAATTGCACAAAAATACTTGAAATAAAGTTAATTTCCCCTAAAATGAGGTCAAACCTATGGGAATTTCCACTTTATTTGAATTAAATTTGGGCCATGAAAAGAACTTTCCTTTTTGTTTTTCTGGGGTTGTTATTGTCTTGCGATGATGGGGACCTACAGGTGGAAACCATCAATTTCGATGACAGTGCCATTGACTTTTGCGGTACCGCAACTACGGCCACTACGCTCATGTTCAAGATCAATGGTGACGAAGCCCTGATACTCACCCTTCAGGGCGGACTGCTAAAAAACGAAGCTACCACCGATACCATTATAAGTACGGTTCCGGCCCAATCAAAATTGAGCTATCGGATTTTTTCGGGTACCGTTGCCAAAGGCTATTTTTGCGATGCCCTTCCGCCTACCGATCCGGTAGTGTTGGAGGAAATAACGGCTGAGGATGGGGAAGTGATGATCACGACCGCCATGACCGACAGTGTCACCTTTGCCCATACGATCCGTTTAAGGGGAATTTCCTTTGTCAATGAAAGCGGGTCCCGTGTTACGGATCTTCGTGTCAATAATTTTGGGGCGATCACTACCAGAAACTGATAGGATTTTCAGGATCTACTCGGCATTTTGGTAGATATATACCTCGGTTGCCCCTAGTCCGTATTTCTGGTAATCGGCATCATAGTAATCGATGTTTCCATACTTTTTAAACAAATAGTACAGCTCCTCCTTAAGGATCCCTTCGCCTACCCCGTGTATAAAGACAATTTTCTGGATCCGCTTCGACATGGCAAACTCCAACTGTCTTTTAGCGGCTTCCAATTGTATGTTAAGTATTTCATAGTTGCCCATCCCCCTATAAGTGGGCACCAGTTGATGGATATGGAGGTCCACTTCCATCTTAGGGGTGTTGCGCTCTTTTGGCCTTGGGGTAGGGGCCTTGCGTTTTTTGGGAAGCTCTTTTTCCTTTTTTATTTGGGCCACCTCATAATTGTTCACTTTAATATCGGTGGCTCCTCCAAGTTTGAGCAATTCAGCACGGGCAAAATCCAGCAAAAAACCTTCTTCGGTTTCTACATGTACCCTATCGCCAGTGACTTTCTTGACGATACCCTTAATGACATCATCCATTGTCTCTACCTTATCCCCTATCTCAAACCTGTCCATGTTCGCCATTTTGTCCACTTTTTCCCCTTTCCCCTCCAATATTCCAAGAGCTGATCGACCCCTGTATGCCGAACATCAGCAGGACGACACCAATACAGAGGGCGTATTCCTTTTGTACGTACCTGTCCCCCATCGCCATTGCGACGGCCCCTAGCATGATCAACAAAAAATAAATTATTCGTTTTGTTTTCATTCCTCAAAATTAATAGTAATTTTCGGCAAAAGAACCGCATTTCATGAAAATACAGTCCATATCCTTATTATTTTCCTTGGACGACTATATGCTTCCGTGCGCGAACAAAAAGATCTTTGGGGTAGAATGTCCCGGATGTGGCATCCAGAGATCCATTTCCTTGCTTTTACAGGGGGACCTTTGGGGCGCCTTTCTGATGTACCCCGCTATTTATACCCTTATCCTTTTGATGGGATTTTTATTGGTGGACAATTTCTACTCCATTAAATATGCCAATTCCATCATCATTACCCTAATGTCCCTGACAGTGTTGTTGATAGTGACCAACTATATCTTAAAATTTATTTAATCAAATCTTTAATTATGGAACAACAAAAATTGCCCAATGTAACAATAGCCCTTGTGCTGAGTATCATTTCTTTTTTCTGCTGCTGCTGCTCTGCCGGTATTGGCGGGGTTCTCTTTTCGGGAATAGCACTTTTTTTGACCAGTAAGGATGAAAAGCTCTACCAGGCAAATCCAGGGGAATATTCAAACTACAGTCAGTTGAAAACGGCTAAAATAGTTGCCATTATCGGTCTTGTACTTGCGGTACTGAGCTTGGTGTGGTCCATTTACAGTCTATATGCCGCAGGAGGATGGGACGCCTATATGGAAAAACAAATGGAAATTTACGAGGATCTGGGCATCGACATCGAATAAAGAACCAATTGGGTGGCCCCTCATTAGGGGCCATTTACATTTAGCAACCATTATAACCGACGAATATGAACCAAATTTCCCTACCTGGGGCCAGTACGGCCATGACCATGGGCATAATTTCCATAGTCGGGGCCTTTATATGCTGTGGTCCCTTTGCGATCATCTTCAGTATCATTGGACTGGTGAATGCCAAAAAGGCCGAACGCATCCATCACGAAAACCCGGGGGTCTATAGCGGGTACGAAAATGTCAAGACGGGTAGGATATTGTCCTATATAGGCATGGCAGTGTCCCTGCTCTTCCTGTTGTTGGCAATCCTATACTTTGGCGTGATCATTGCCCTGATAAGTTCTAACGGCTTCGACTGAGGGACCTGATCCGATGGGGTCCAAAAAGCCCCTTCCGGATGACCGGAAGGGGCTTTTATTATCGGCAAAAACAATGCTCTCAACTTGGCCAATGTAGGTTCCATTTTCGGGATACCATTTTTAATTTGCCACTTCACTGATAAATTTCAATCGGTACAGTCGCAGTTCCTCATCTTCATAGTCACCGTCAAATTCCTTTACCGCCTCCTCTATATTGTCGGTTTCGGCTTCCAAAAAATATTCATGGATTTCCTCCTGCTGGTCCTCGTCCAAAATTTCGTCCACCCAATAGCTCAGGTTGAGTTTGGTCCCGCTAAAGACGATCTGTTCCATTTCCTTAATGAGCTCATCGATCTTAAGGCCCTTGGCAGCGGCAATGTCGTCCAAGGGAAGTTTTTTGTCCACATTCTGTATGATGTACAGCTTAAGGGCAGAATTTGCTCCCGTACTCTTTACGATAAGGTCGTCCGGTCTTAGGATATCGTTCTCCTCCACGTATTTGGCAATGAATGCCACAAAAGGTTTCCCGTACTTCTTGGACTTGCCCTCCCCTACCCCATGGATATTCACCAATTCTTCCAATGAGATGGGATATTTGAGGGCCATGTCCTGCAAGGAAGGATCTTGGAATACCACAAATGGTGGCACCCCCAATTTTTTGGCCTCCTTTTTACGAAGGTCCTTTAGCAGGTGCAACAGGTTTTCATCGGCCACTCCACCTGCGGTTTTGGCGGCGCTCACAATGGCATCGTCGGTTTCTTGGTTGTACACATGGTCCTTGGTCATCATAAAGGACCGGGGATTGGCCAGAAATTCAGCACCTTCTGGTGTAATGTGCAAAATTCCGTACTGTTCTATTTCCTTTCGCAAGAGTCCCGCTACCAGCACCTGTCGGATAAGGGCCATCCAGTAGCTTTTGTCCTTATCGGAACCGATTCCAAAAAAAGGCTTTTCATCGGTTTTATGGGAAGAGATGAGCGCGTTCACCTTCCCGGTAAGCGTACGTACAATTTCCTTCGATTTAAATTTTTCCTTGGTTCCCTGTACCACCTCGATCAGTTTCACCACATCGTTCTGGGCTTCCTGTTTTTCCTTCGGATTTCGGGTATTGTCGTCCATTTGCGCCCCGTCTCCGCTTACCTCGTCGAATTCCTCCCCAAAATAATGTAGGATAAACTTTCTGCGCGACATGGACGTCTCGGCATAAGCGACCACTTCTTGTAAAAGGGCGTTACCGATTTCCTGTTCGGCCACGGGTTTACCGGACATGAACTTTTCCAGTTTCTCGATATCCTTATAGGAATAAAAGGCCAGGCAATGCCCTTCGCCGCCATCCCTTCCGGCCCTTCCGGTTTCCTGATAATAGCTCTCAATGCTCTTCGGCATATCGTGATGGATCACAAAACGCACATCGGGTTTGTCTATTCCCATACCAAAGGCAATGGTGGCCACCACCACATCTACCCCTTCCATAAGGAACAGGTCCTGATATTTGGACCGGGTCTTGGCATCGAAACCGGCGTGGTAGGGCACCGCACTGATGCCGTTCACCTGTAGTACCTGTGCCAGCTCCTCCACTTTTTTTCTACTGAGACAGTAAATTATTCCCGATTTTCCCGCATTTTGTTTTACGAACCGTATAATGTCCGAGTCCACATTGGTGGTTTTGGGCCTGACCTCATAATAAAGGTTGGGCCTGTTAAAGGAGGCCTTAAAAACCTTGGCCTCCGTAATACCCAAGTTTTTGATGATATCTTCCTGTACCTTCGGGGTGGCCGTGGCGGTAAGTCCTATGATCGGGATATTATCTCCCAAACGGGAGATAATGGCCCTTAGGTTCCGGTACTCCGGCCTAAAATCATGTCCCCATTCCGAAATGCAGTGCGCTTCGTCGACCGCTACAAAAGAAAGGGGAACGGATTGGAGGAAATCTACGTATTCTTCTTTCGTCAGGGATTCCGGGGCAACGTACAGCAATTTGGTTATGCCGTTGGCAATGTCTTCCTTTACCTGTCTGATCTCCGACTTGGTCAGGGATGAATTCAGCACGTGTGCGATGCCGTTTTCCGCCGAGATGCCCCTAATGGCATCTACCTGGTTCTTCATTAGGGCGATCAATGGGGAAACCACAATGGCCGTACCGGGCTGCATCAGTGCCGGTAATTGGTAGCAAAGGGATTTTCCCCCGCCCGTTGGCATGATCACAAATGTATCATTGCCCTTTACAATATTATCAACTACATCTTCCTGAAGACCTTTGAACTTCGAAAATCCAAAATGTTTTTTTAATGAGGCATGTATATCCATTTCATTCAAACCCATACCGTTCGCTACTATTTAAGAACACCTTCATATGCTATCAAAGGCAAAATACCCAATTTCTTAAGGTACGTATTTTCTGCCTATGGAATGGCCCGATGGCCATTTAATTTATCCAAATTTAAAATTTACTATAAAATTAAGTTTATGTAATTTTGTAAAATTAAATATAACACATTCTTTTAGTAATCCAATCACATAATCCCATTTTTACATTGAGCGACGCCACTGCTATACTGGACACAGCAAGGAAGACGATTACGAACGAAGCGGACGCCATATACCATCTGGCCACCCTATTGGACGAAGGGTTCGCAAAAACGGTAGCGCATATCCACAGTTGCAAGGGAAGGGTGGTGATATCAGGTATCGGCAAAAGTGCCATAATAGCTTCCAAAATCGTGGCGACGCTCAACTCAACCGGGACCCCGGCAATATTCATGCATGCCGGCGACGCCATTCATGGCGACCTTGGGACCATTCAGGAACAGGATGTCGTAATATGTATATCCAAAAGTGGAAGTACTCCCGAAATCAAAATGTTGGTGCCCCTTATCAAAAGGGGAAAGAACAAATTGGTGGGCATGACGGGTAACTTAAATTCCTTTTTGGGAAAGGAAGCGGATTTCGTACTTAACACCTTTGTGGAAAAGGAGGCCTGTCCCAATAACTTGGCCCCTACCACCAGTACCACGGCACAATTGGTAATGGGCGATGCCCTTGCCATCTGTTTATTGGAACTCAGGGGCTTTAGTAGCCAGGATTTTGCCAAATTCCATCCTGGGGGCTCCCTAGGAAAAAGACTTTACCTCAGGGTGTCCGATATTGCCAATGGCAATATGAAACCACAGGTCAGCCCTACCTCGGACGTAAAACAGGTAATCGTAGAAATTTCGGAAAAAATGTTGGGGGTCACCGCCGTACTGGAAGAAGAGAGGATCATAGGCATCATCACCGATGGGGACATTAGAAGGATGCTGAACAAATACGACAATATAAATGGGCTTACCGCAGCGGATATAATGACCCCGAACCCCAAGACCATCTCTTCCGACGTACTCGCCATCACCGCCCTGGAGCTCATGCAGGAAAAAGGAATTTCACAATTACTGGCAATCGAGGGGGAAAATTATGCGGGAGTGGTACATTTGCACAACTTAATAAATGAAGGCATACTATAATGGCTAAAACCAAACACCCCAATGAAATGTCCTTTTTGGACCATCTTGAAGAACTTAGGTGGCATCTTATAAGGTCGACCCTTGCCGTGCTCATCTTTGGCACCGTGGCATTCGTAATGTCCGACTTTATCTTTGATACGGTGATTTTTGGCCCCAAAAGGGCGGATTTTCCCACCTACAAATTTTTCTGCAAAATGTCCAACGTAATGGGCTTCAGCGATGCCTTTTGCAGTGACGAACCCTTGTTCCGTTTGCAGAGCCGGGAAATGGCCGGGCAGTTCTCCGCCCACATCTGGACTTCCATTTGGGCCGGCTTTATTGTGGGATTCCCCTACCTTCTTTACGAAATGTGGAAATTTATATCCCCAGGGCTCTATGACAAGGAACGCAACAATGCCAGGGGTTTTATTTTTATTGCCTCCCTATTGTTCTTTATGGGCGTACTTTTCGGATATTATATCGTGGCCCCGCTATCCATAAACTTTTTGGGCAGCTATACCATTAGTGATGAGGTGTTCAACGACATCGATATTGCCTCCTACATTGCCACGGTGCGATCATCGGTAATTGCCTGTGGACTGATCTTTGAACTGCCGATCATCATCTTCTTCCTTACCAAAGTGGGACTTGTAACGCCAGAAATACTGAAGAAATACAGAAAGATCGCCCTAGTGGTGGTACTGATCATATCGGCGGTAATCACCCCACCCGATGTGGCCAGCCAGGTCGTAGTGGCCGTGCCCATCTTGATCCTGTACCAAGTGAGCATCTATATGTCGGGCTATGTACTTAGACAGGAAGCAAAAAAAATGAAAAAGAATGTCAGATCAAATTAAGGAATTCAATGCCTATCGTTCCAAAATGAACGAAAAATTATTGGCGGACAACAATAAGATCATAAAGCGGATCTTTAATCTGGACACCAATGCCTATGCCGCCGGCGCGCTGGACGTAAAGACCAAGGAGCTGTTGGGCCTGGTGGCATCGGCCGTGCTCCGGTGCGACGATTGCGTAAAATACCATTTGGAAAGTTCCCACAAGGAAGGAGCCACCAAAGAGGAAGTAATGGAAACCTTGGGAATAGCCACCCTTGTGGGCGGCACGATCGTGGTACCTCACCTTAGAAGGGCTTATGAATACTGGGAGGCCCTAGAAAATCAGGAAGGTTAAATATTGTACAAATCTTCGCCCGAAAGATCGGGATACAGTAGTTTTGGAACCATAATACGGATAAATGAAGTTAAGGGCAGAAAATATAATGAAGTCCTACCGTGGGCGACAGGTGGTAAGGGGAATTTCCCTGGAAGTGAACCAAGGGGAGATCGTGGGCCTACTGGGTCCCAACGGGGCCGGAAAGACCACCTCCTTCTATATGATCGTGGGCCTTATAAAACCCAATGGCGGCAACATTTATCTGGACCAAATGGAAATCACCAATTTCCCCATGTACAAACGCGCCCAGAACGGTATTGGTTATTTGGCCCAAGAAGCATCGGTATTTCGAAAATTGAGCATTGAAAAGAACATCCTCAGCGTGTTGCAGCTCACCAAACTCAGCAAAAAGGAACAACACATGAAGATGGAGTCCCTAATAGAGGAATTTGGCCTGGGGCATATCCGCAAAAACCGGGGCGACCTTCTCTCGGGAGGGGAACGAAGACGGACCGAAATTGCCCGGGCCTTGGCCACGGATCCCAAATTCATTCTTTTGGACGAACCTTTTGCAGGGGTAGATCCAGTGGCGGTAGAGGACATACAGCGCATTGTGGCACAGCTTAAGAACAAAAATATAGGGATTCTGATCACAGATCACAACGTACAGGAAACCTTGGCCATCACCGAACGATCTTATCTTATGTTCGAAGGGGGGATCCTCAAGTCGGGCATTCCCGAAGACCTGGCCGCAGATGAGATGGTCAGGAAGGTCTATCTGGGCCAGAATTTTGAGCTACGGAAAAAGAAATTGGATTTTTAAGATTTCTTTTTTCGGTCCCGGTATTGCCAAAAGAAATTTCTTGCCCTATCCATTCACCCACCATTATAGCCCCTGCCAAACTTTAGGACTTGAGGTTGGAAGCAATGGAGCTGATAATATAAAAACCGATGATCACGGGAATGGCCAAATAGCGCATAGTAACGATCAGCACCAAGGAGATCATCACAAAAACATACCTAAGGGCATTGTCCCTAAAGCTCCAATTCTTGAACTTAAGGGCAAATAAGGGAATATTGGCATTCAGCAGAAAGGAGCTCAACAAGGTCATTCCCATTAAAAACCACTGGTTCAGGATGATCGAGTTCAGCAGATCGTTATGATGGTACAACAAGATCAGCGGCAGGGAAAAGATCAGCAGTGCATTTGCAGGGGTCGGCAGACCGATAAAGGAGGATACCTGATTTTCATCCGTATTGAACTTGGCCAGTCGGTAAGCGGAGGCCAAAGTGATCAGAAAACCGAGGAAGGGAAGAAACCGTACCTCCGAATCCGAGGATAGGACACTCCCGGCCGTCTCCCCGATGACCACGTTCCAACCGCCCAATGTGGACATTTTTAAAAGCTGGAACATGACTATGCCCGGCACCAGTCCACTGGTGATCATATCGGCCAAGGAGTCCAGTTGAAGACCCAATTCGCTCTGTACCTTAAGGGCCCTGGCTGCCAGTCCGTCAAAAAAATCGAAAAAGATCCCAAAAAATACGAACAGTGCCGCCATTTCCAATTCGTTTTCCACTGCAAAAACCACTGCAATACAGCCACAAAATACATTTAAAAGGGTAATCAGGTTGGGAACATGTTTTTTCATCGGTTATTTTTAGTTTGTATTATAGTTTCCATCAGGACTTACCCGTCCTCAATCCAATTCTGTTTACGCCAATCGGAATGGGACAGGTCTTGTGCGTTTGTCAAAAAAAGGCCGGCCGCCACCCTGATCGGAAAATCCAAAGCTACTGTTTCAACCCCGATTTCCGCATAGGCAACTTCCGCTTATTGGTAAAATTAGTGTTTAATAAAAATATCCGTTAAAAATAGTTGGCCTTTTTTATAATCTACCCTTGGGCCCTGTGTTAATCCCTTTATTTATTCGATATTTGCGCCAAAGAAGGAAAAACATCATAATGCCATGCCATTAAAATATTTAGTCCTCTACTTGTTTTTGCTGGGGTCGCCCTTAATGGCCATATCACAGCTGCCGACTCTTTCCGAGGATGCCGGTATAAGTGTGATAACCTGTGGCAGTGGCAACGAGCTCTATAGCACTTTTGGCCACAGTGCCTTCCGATTGCAGGATCCGGTTTTGGGAATCGATGTGGTATACAACTATGGGACATTCAATTTTCGTGAACCGAACTTTTACATGAAGTTTGCACAGGGCAAACTGTTATATTCGCTCAGCCGGCAAAAATTCGAAGATTTTTTATGGGAGTACGAACTGGAAAACAGGTGGGTAAAAGAACAATTGCTCGACCTTTCCCCTGAGGGGACCAAGGCCTTGTTCGAGTTCTTGGAGAACAATTACAGACCTGAGAACAGGGATTATAAATATGATTTCCTCTTTAACAACTGTGCTACAAAACTACCGGAAATTTTGGGCAAAGTATATGGGGAGCAATTGGTGTTCCACAATTATTTAAAGGAACGTTTTACCTTTAGGGAGTTGATACATCAAAACCTCAATACTAATTCTTGGTCTGCCTTTGGAATCGATATCGCCTTGGGATCGGTGATAGACAGGGAGGCCACTCCGTACCAACACATGTTCCTTCCCAACTATGTGATGGAACAATTGGATCGTACCACTTTAGATGGGAAACCTTTGGTAGAACGCAGCAGAACTATATTGGAATCCACCAATAAAAGCCCGGACCCTTATTTTTTGGCCTCTCCCCTATTTTGGCTATTGGCACTGATGGCCTTTACCGTTATAATTACCGGAATCGACCTAAAGAACCATAGCCGGAGCAGGAGCTTGGATTTTGTACTCTTTTTTCTAAGTGGGATCACGGGTGTCCTAATCATATTCCTTTGGTTTTTTACGGACCACACCGCCACTGCGGGAAATTTCAATATTTTATGGGCCTTCCCTTTAAACCTTGTAGTGGCCTTCTTTTTGGCCAAAAAGGGTCCTTTGCCCAAATGGAGCGTAGTGTATTTGATCTTACTGTTGCTCTTGCTTGTACTGTTATTGGCTCTTTGGATAGCGGGATTCCAGATATTCTCCCCTTTGATAGTGCCCTTATTGTTCCTCTTCGGAGCCAGATATTTCTTTTTGTTATATTATCAAAAAGGGAACCTTAATAAATAAAACGTTTACATGAACCTTCTCACCGTAGAAAATATAGCCAAATCATATGGCGAACTGATTCTTTTCCAAAACCTTTCTTTTGGAATCAATAAGGATCAAAAAATAGCCCTCATCGCCAAAAATGGAAGTGGAAAGACCTCTATTTTAAATATTCTGGCAGGTCTGGACACCCCTGATACAGGGCAGGTAACCTTTCGAAAAGGGACCCGTGTCTCCTATCTTTCGCAAGAACCGGACCTCAATCCGGAACTTACCATAGAAGGGACCATTTTTGATTCGGACAATGAAATCCTAAAGGTCCTCTCCAATTATGAAAAGGCGCTGGAAAATCCGGAGGATGCCAATGCCTACCAAAAAGCTTTTGAGGCCATGGAACTGAACGATGCTTGGGACTTTGAGACCCAATACCGGCAGATCTTGTCCAAACTGAGGTTCGACGATCTTACGATCAAAGTGGGCATGTTATCGGGAGGCCAAAAAAAGCGTTTGGCCTTGGCCAATGCCCTTATCAATAAACCCGACCTGTTGATCTTGGACGAGCCGACCAACCATTTGGATCTGGAAATGATCGAATGGCTGGAGTCTTATTTTGCCAAGGAAAACATTACCCTTTTTATGGTAACGCACGATCGGTTCTTTTTGGAACGGGTATGCAATGAAATAATGGAACTGGACAATGGACAGCTCTATTCCTATAAGGGCAATTATTCCTACTACCTTGAAAAGAAGGAGGCAAGATTGGAGCAGGAAGCGGTGGAACACCACAAATCCAAGATACTCTACAACCAAGAACTTACCTGGATGCGCCGGCAGCCAAAAGCAAGGACCACAAAATCCAAATCGCGTATAGACGATTTCCAGGCCATCAAAGAAAAAGCCAGTAAACGGAGACAGGAACACCAGATCGAACTGGAAATAAATATGGAGCGCCTTGGCAGCAAGATCATGGAACTTCACAAAATTTCGAAGTCCTATCCGGGCAAACCTATTTTGGACAGATTTGAATACAATTTTCTTAAGGGCGAACGCATCGGTATCATTGGGAAGAACGGTACCGGAAAATCCACCTTCCTCAACCTGCTCACCGGTACGGACGTTCCGGATGGCGGAAAGGTGGTGGTAGGGGAAACCATTAAATTTGGCTACTATACCCAGAAAGGGATACACATAAAAGAGGGACAAAAGGTAATAGATGTCATAAGGGAATTCGGCGACTACATCCCATTAAAAAAAGGCCGACAGATATCGGCACAACAACTCTTGGAGCGGTTTCTGTTCGATCGTAAAAAACAATATGATTTTGTGGAAAAACTGAGCGGAGGGGAACGCAAGCGACTCTATCTCTGTACCGTTCTTATACAAAACCCCAACTTTCTTATCCTGGATGAACCTACCAATGACCTAGATATCGTTACCCTTAACGTCCTGGAAAGTTTTCTCCTGGATTTTCCGGGGTGCCTATTGGTTGTTTCGCACGATCGTTACTTTATGGACAAGATCGTGGACCACCTGTTCGTTTTTAGGGGGAATGCCGAAATAGAGGACTTCCCTGGCAACTATTCCGACTTTAGGGCGTACGAGGACAGTATCGTGGCAGATTATAGGGCAGCCAAGGAAAATGAGGTGGAACCCAAACCGACCAAAACAAATTGGAAGTCGGAACAGCCGCAAAAAAAGCTCTCCTATGCCGATCAAAAGGAATACAACAACCTTGAAAAGACCATACAGCGCCTAGAATCGAAAAAAGTTGAACTGCAGAACAAATTTGCGGACCCCAGCCTGTCGGGAGCGGAAATAGACAAACTCTCTTTGGAACTTAAAGAACTGGAGGATACCTTGGAATCCCATACCGAACGCTGGTTTGAACTCACCACGTTAATGGAGGGCTAAAATACCTATGGCAATGTTATACCGTTTTTTGTCGCGTATTTCCTTTTTGTGGAATTCCAAGAACCAACACGGGGTACATTCGCCCTTTGTATTCGCATATGTAACCCGGTGCCTTTATGGCAAACAACGTTACAGCGCCCATAAAACGGAAAACATACTACTTAAAAGTATTGCCTATTTTAAGCCCGAATACGTGGAACTGCTTCAGGGCAATCCCATTTTGGAGGAGAAAATCAACACTGTAGCGCCCACGGTCCGTTTGGGAACGGGCAACCGGTCCAACTGCCTTATTTATATGGAGCAATTAACGGAGGCCTCCCTTTTATACCTTATACAGAAAAGGGGAACGAAAGATTCAGGAACCATATTGATCGTACAGGGACCATATGGGAACAAAGGGCACAGTTCCTTATGGGAGCGATTGAAACAATGGGAAAAGGTAACCGTTACCGTGGATATGTTCCATTGCGCCGCCGTATTTTTTAGGCCGGAACAAGCGAAACAACATTTTAAAATACGGATATAAAACCTTATTTTTAATTTTTATGCATGGATCATGGAGTACGGCATTTATATACTACTGGGCGTATGCGGACTTATTTTTGTAATCAACCTGATCGTTTCCAAGAACCGGGGAGCGAGAAGGAAGTCGCGCAAATTTTTGGACAGGTACGATGAAAAAAATAAAAGCTGACGTAGGTAAAAAGTACGGAAAATGAACGTTGGTGGTCATACAGATTTCCTGTAGTACCAAGGCCCAATCCACTTCCAACGCACCCATCCTTACTTTTTAAGGGCCGGCTGTTAGAGGGCAGGCCAAAGGGACCCAAAAAAAGATTTTGATTCCGGGCAGCTCGGGATCATAACCCCCCTAGGGAAATAAACGATATACCAGTGAAAATTTACACCAAAACAGGAGATCACGGTACTACGGCATTGTTCGGCGGTACCCGGGTTTCCAAGCACCACATCAGGATCGAAAGTTACGGAACCTTGGATGAATTGAATTCTTGGCTGGGACTCTTACGGGATCAGGATATGGATGCGCACAGCAATGGGATCCTGACATTGGTACAGGATAAACTTTTCACCTTGGGCGCTATCCTGGCCACCGATCCTGAAAAGGCCCTCTTAAAAAACGGCAGGGAGCGTCTCGCCATCCCTAAGATCGAGGAAGGGGACGTCCTACTTTTGGAACGGGAAATGGATAGAATGGACGAGGCCCTTCCACCTATGACCCATTTTATATTACCGGGCGGGCATACCACCGTATCGTATTGCCACATTGCCCGTACCGTTTGCCGGAGGGCAGAACGCCGGGCCTCCCTACTATACGAAAAAGAACCATTTGACGATCTTGTCCTCGCCTACATCAATAGATTATCAGATTATCTTTTCGTGCTGGCAAGATACCTATCGCAACAGTTGAAGGTGGAGGAGATCAAATGGATACCTACAAAAAAGGAACCATGATTTCGTTCGATGCCCCGTGAGAGATCCCATTGAACCATTTTTGGGAATAAAAGCGCCAATAGTACGTTGAACAGGGTGAGCACGGGCATGTGTTAGGTAGCGCCCTGCATGGAAAGTAAAAAATTGTTGATAACATTGCAGAAATAAGTACCAAAAAACTTGACTGTCTGGATTAAAAAATTATTTTTGCAAAAAATTAAAAATACTACTGCGATGTATTGGACACTAGAATTGGCTTCATATTTAAGTGACGCACCTTGGCCGGCCACCAAAGACGAGTTGATAGATTATGCGATCAGGACAGGTGCACCCTTGGAAGTAGTGGAGAATCTCCAGTCAATGGAAGAGGAAGGCGGCGAGATCTATGAATCCATAGAGGAAATTTGGCCAGATTATCCCACGGAAGAGGATTACCTCTGGAACGAGGACGAATATTAAAAAAATATTAACGGAATTACCTTGAAAAAGTCTCTTATGAGGCTTTTTTTTTATGTAATTTTGACCTTGTTATGCCTGTTTCCCATTAGATGGGCCTTTGCAAATTTCAATGGGGGGTATGGCCGAACGGAAATACTAAAAAAAGAATGTACTATGGTCCCAACTTTGGGCAGTACCTTCTATTGTCAACAACCTCGGGGCAAGCCCGCGAGGCATATGGGGAAAACTAAAACAACATTTCGACGCAAGCGTCGGAGCATTTAAATCTCGATTATCGAGTAAAACACATACTTATGAGTTTTTTAAATTCTGTACTGAAGGCTTTTGTTGGGGATAAGGCAAAAAAAGATGTAAAGGAACTGCAGCCTGTTATCGATAGGATAAAGACCTTTGAAAAAGAACTGGAAGGTCTTACAAATGATGGATTGCGCAACAAGACCCTTACTTTTAAGGAAAGGATCAATGAAAGTTCCAAGGACCTGAACGCACAGATTGCTTCCCTGTTGGAAGAGGTAAAGGTTTCCGATGATATAGATAAAAACGAAGATCTTTATACCGAAATAGACCGACTTAAAGAGGAAATCCACAAAATTACCGAAAGTACGCTGAACGATATCCTTCCGGAAGCTTTTGCCGTTGTAAAGGAAACCGCAAAACGTTTCGCCGGCAACCCTACCTTAATGGTGACGGCTACCGCTTTCGATAGGGAACTGTCCGGCACCAAGGATTACGTGTCCCTGGACGGGGAAAATGCCATTTGGAAAAACTCTTGGAATGCTGCCGGAAAGGAGGTCACTTGGGATATGGTCCATTACGATGTACAGTTGATCGGAGGAATCGCCCTGCACCAGGGCAAGATTGCCGAAATGCAGACTGGGGAGGGGAAAACCTTGGTAGCGACCCTGCCCGTGTATCTCAATGCCCTCACCGGCAATGGGGTACACTTGGTTACGGTAAACGACTATCTGGCCAAAAGGGACAGTGCTTGGATGGCCCCCATTTTTCAGTTTCACGGTCTTACAATCGACTGTATAGATCATCACCAGCCCAACTCGGATGGCCGACGTGCGGCGTACAATGCCGATATTACCTATGGGACCAATAACGAATTCGGTTTCGATTACTTACGGGACAACATGGCACATACCCCGGGCGACCTGGTACAAAGGCCCCATAATTTTGCGATCGTGGACGAGGTCGATTCTGTTCTTGTGGATGATGCCCGTACCCCTTTGATCATCTCCGGACCGGTTCCCGAAGGCGATAGGCACGAGTTTAACGAGCTTAAGCCAAAAGTGGGAGATATTGTACAAAGACAGCGTCAATACCTTACCGGTGTACTGGCAGAGGCCAAAAAATTGATATTGGAAGGCAACACCAAGGAGGGCGGTTTCCTTTTGTTACGGGTGCATAGGGGACTCCCAAAAAACAAGGCGTTGATAAAGTTCCTCAGTGAGGAAGGCATCAAACAATTATTGCAGAAGACCGAGAATTTCTATATGCAGGACAACAATAGGGAAATGCCCAAGGTAGATGAGGAACTATGGTTCGTCATCGATGAAAAAAACAATCAGATAGAACTGACAGATAAGGGTATAAGCCATATTTCAGGAGACCAGAACAGGGATTTCTTCGTCATGCCCGATATCGGAGGTGAAATTGCCCGCATTGAGAGTCAGCACCTCGAAATTGAGGAAGAAGCTTCCCTTAAAGAAGAACTTTTCAAGGATTTTGCCATCAAGAGCGAACGTATCCACACCATGAACCAACTTTTAAAGGCCTATACCCTTTTTGAGAAGGATGTGGAATATGTTGTGATGGAGAACAAGGTCATGATCGTGGACGAGCAGACGGGACGTATCATGGACGGGCGCCGTTATTCCGATGGACTGCACCAGGCCATTGAGGCGAAGGAGAACGTTAAGATAGAGGCCATGACACAGACCTTTGCAACCGTTACCTTACAGAACTATTTTAGGATGTACAAAAAATTGGCAGGTATGACCGGAACCGCCATTACCGAGGCCGGCGAGTTCTGGGAGATCTACAAATTGGACGTCATGGAAATCCCGACCAACAGGCCCATCGCCAGGGATGATAGGCACGACCTGATCTACAAGACAAAAAGGGAAAAGTACAATGCGATCATAGAAGAGGTCACAAAACTATCAAAAGCGGGCAGGCCCGTCCTGATAGGGACCACTTCCGTGGAAATTTCCGAACTGCTCTCCCGGATGCTTACCATACGAAAGGTGCCGCACAACGTACTGAACGCCAAATTGCACAAAAAAGAGGCCGACATAGTGGCCGAGGCAGGACATGCGGGAATCGTGACCATTGCCACCAATATGGCAGGTAGGGGAACCGACATCAAACTTAGCCCCGAAGTAAAGAAAGCAGGTGGACTTGCCATTGTTGGTACGGAAAGACATGATTCACGAAGGGTGGACAGGCAGCTCCGTGGACGTTCCGGACGTCAGGGAGATCCGGGAAGCTCACAGTTTTACGTATCCCTTGAAGACAACCTTATGCGCCTCTTCGGCTCCGACAGGGTGGCCAAAATGATGGACAGGATGGGTCTTGAGGAAGGGGAAGTGATCCAACATTCCATGATGACAAAATCCATAGAAAGGGCCCAGAAAAAGGTAGAGGAGAATAATTTCGGTGTCCGAAAAAGACTTTTGGAATACGATGATGTGATGAACGCGCAACGGGAAGTCGTCTATAAAAGAAGAAGGCATGCACTGCAGGGCGATCGACTGAAACTGGATATCGCCAATATGATCTATGATACATGCGAACTTATCGTAGAGACCAATAAAGCGGCAGGGGATTATAAGAATTTTGAATTTGAGCTCATCAAATATTTCTCCATTACCTCCCCCATACAGGAAGCCGACTTCGCCAAAATGCCCGTTCAAGAAATGGCAGGTAAGATTTACAAGGCCACCTATGCCCATTACCAGACAAAAATGGAGCGCAGCGCAAGTACTGCCTTCCCGATCATAAAAAAGGTTTACGAGGACAATTCCAATAAATTTGAACGTATTGTGGTGCCGTTTACAGATGGCATAAAATCCCTTAACGTGGTCACCAATTTAAAGGAGGCCTATGAAAGTAACGGGCGACAATTGGTGAACGATTTTGAGAAGAACATCACTTTGGCCATTATAGATGATGCATGGAAAACGCATCTCCGCAAAATGGATGAGCTGAAACAATCGGTCCAATTGGCGGTACACGAACAAAAGGACCCTCTTTTGATATATAAGTTCGAGGCATTCGAACTTTTTAAGGGAATGATGGACAAGGTCAACAAAGAAGTGGTATCCTTCCTATTCAAAGGGGAGCTGCCCTCCGAAAATCCAAATCAGATACAAGAAGCCAGGACCGTTAGAAAACCCAAAGAGAACCTTCAGGTTTCCAAGGAGGAAATTCCCAATAGCGACGAGATGGCGGCCCAGAGCCGTGCAGTTGGCCAGAACCAAGGTGGCGGTAGGCCCGCGATTACCGAGACCATCGTTCGGGAAAAGGCGAAAATCGGCAGAAACGATAGGGTAACCATCAAAAATGTACTCTCGGGAGAAAGTAAGAGCATGAAATTCAAACAGGCCGAACCCTTGATCGAAAAAGGCGATTGGGTCATCATTTCAGAAGAATAGACAGTCCCTTTGTTGGGCAGGGTACAATTGCCGATAACTTTACAGCATGGACGGCGACCAAAAAAATGGTTGCCGTTTTTGATTTTATCGAAAAACATATTTAGCTTTACCCAAGACCCGTCCTTCTTGTTGATAAAAAAGTACGTGTCCGCAGTTGATAAGGGCCCACGGCCCTTTTAACATAAAACCAAGGCCATGCAAAAACCAGCACCGGACGAACACTTATTAAGCCATAAGACCCACCTGACC
>TARA_R110002020_G_scaffold384233_7_pt1 | contig 53469 bp, 31 predicted proteins | sample TARA_R110002020 | Tara Oceans TARA_R110002020 (sample SAMEA4396489) | marine metagenome | biome: Westerlies Biome; feature: [MES] marine water layer (ENVO:01000295) within the mesopelagic zone...; material: water (ENVO:00002006), including particulate matter (ENVO:01000060) such... | reverse complement strand
GCAATGAAACCGAAAAGCCTGGCGCAATTTGGTCCGAAGTATCCACGTGACGCCCGCGCCAGCGGGGAGGGAGATTTTCAAATTGGTTGATGAGTCTAGAAGTGAAATGTGGAAAATTAATGAAAAGTTCATAAGAAACCAATGTGAGGTATCAAAGACCTTTTATTTCTCGCATGACCCCAATAATATAAATATTATTATAGCAGGTTCATATTACGATATGGAAATTGAATTTATAAGAAATTTTGTAAAAGAAAAGTATGGCAAATCAGCAAAATTTGTCCGGTACGATCAATATTGGAAATTAGAATGGTAAAAAAATTAAAAGATAACATAGGCTACATAACCTACATCCGAGGTGAAATGAAAAAAAGTTTTCCTGATTGGCATGAGATGGATGCTGTATACGAAAATCAACCCAATAATAATTTCCAGATTTCTTTTGTAAAAGATTTAAATAAAATTCACTTTACGAAAGATAGAGGTTTATTGGAGTTGAGTCTCTATTACGACAACAATCAAATACAGCTGGGCTATTTAATATATAATTCAATATTAAAAAGTATTCCTGAACAAGATTCTAAATGGAAATTAACCTTGTGTACTGAGCTAATTGACTATTATATGACATTTATCAAAAAATATTTTATCCGAAATTAGAAAATATCAAATTAGCAGAATTTGTGACCCCATGGTACGGGCACGAGCGTGTCGCTCGCGCCAGCGGTGGAAGTATTTAGCGATGGAACAGAAGTGCTAATCGCAAGCTACAATAAAGTACTAAAAAGATTTGTTAAGAAATGATAAATATACGATCAGGGACATTTGCCTTTTATAATGATAATTATTATGAATTAGTTGATGGAGACAAAGAAGATTGTCTACTAATTCATAGAGGCTGTACTAATTCCCAACTTCAACGCCTTGGTTTTACAGAATATAGTGATCAAGTTTATCTATTAGCAATCAAGCGAAAGGATATTAATTCTGCATTTCAAGTACGTACTTATTGTGTATACAAAGATTTCAAGTATCAAATAACAGATAATTTAAAGGACGAAAAGTTTCGAATATGGCCGTTGGCAGAAGCTCAAAATCATTTACAGGATTTTCAGCGACATGGATTTGATCCTGTTTATGAAATTGCTGAGACTGACATCACTTCAATTTGGGAAGAACGAGAGCCTTTGTTGGACTTTCCATTTAAGGTAGAAAAGATAATATATTTGAAGGGTTGACCCCCCTCCTAGCGCGGTGGAATTAAAATTCATTGAAGAAAATGACGTAAAATAGGACTATGATTACATAAAGGCCATTACAATAGGAACGTTTTCAAGATAAAAGATTATGGAACGACGATTTTTAATATATGACGGTTTTGCAAATGATGCAGAGTCAATTTTTGGTCCAGTAATAGAAAAATTCAATATGTCAATTAACTCTATTTCTGATTATGGAATTATTATTGAAAATAAAAGAGTACTGCTTGAAATTTCTTATGAAACGAGTCTTCAAATTTGGCTACAGGAAAAACAATATAACATAATGGAGATGCTTCCGAAATTATCAATGTTCAAAGGTAATTATACGCAATTTAAGAACGCATTAAAAACTTATGACACCAATAGGCTAGAAAGCTTGAAAACTTTAGCAAACTTTCTAGCTGAAAATTTCACAGAAGAGCTTTCAGAAATTAGATTTGAAGATGGTATTTGAAAATTAAATATTTAGTGAATCCCCCGCTAGTGCAAGCGTCACGCCTGCGTGCGGAAGTCAGGCTCGTGCCGTCGACAGTGAGCGGAACGGTTCAATATTGGGAAAATAGTAGTCAATGAAAATTATGCGCGGAAAATACAAATTCCAAAACCCATCAGCAGCCTAATTCGTAAGCTTCCCGACCATGTATTGGATTGATGTATTTACCAGGCAAACATATTTTTCAATATTATTGGAGGCAATGGAACATTGCAGGACAAAAAAAGGGATTGAAAGTCTTTGCCTATTGTTTTATGCCCAGCCCCCGCTAGCGCAAGCGCCAGCGGTGAGACTGTCCCTATATTGTGTTCGAAGCCAGATTGTTTAAAGGTTTTATTACCGTTCATTATTTTACGAGTTGGTAATTATTTACCAAGACAAAAGCAGAGATTTGAAGCATCCGTTCCAACTCTCGAATCATGTCCACAGTTAGTTTTTTCTTTCGATTTAGAACTTCCGATACCCTACTTTTCCCACCAATCACTCCTACCAAATCTTTCTGTTTTAGATTTAGTTCCTCCATGCGGATTTTAATTGCCTCTATAGGGTCAGGAGCCTCAATCGGATAATGCTTGTTTTCATAATTCTCGACAAGTAAAGATAAAATCTCTGACTCGTCTCCTTCTTTGGTATCGGTAGGAGCGTCAAAAATTATTTCAAGGCGTTCAAGTGCTTTACGATAATCCTTTTCTGTTTTAATCGGTCTTAATTCCATAACGTTTTTTATATCGTGTCCGCATCAATTTTGTCATATTGGGCATGAGTACCAATAAATCTAACAAACGCCCATTGTTTTTTCATAATTGAACTTTACAACCAGACGGTAAGAATTCCCTTTGATATTAAATACAACCCGTCCATTCTTAAGAATACTTGCATTAATATAAGTCCGTTTTACATCGTTGGGGGAATTCCAATTCGAACTTTTCGCTGTATCATACCACGTTTTTAGATAATGTTCCGAATCGGCGTGTTTTTCCCAAAATTCCCGAAGAGTACTTTTTGTATATTATCAATATAATAGCGTAACACTTTACTATACTAAAGCTCTTTTGTTTCAAACCATAAAATTGGCATGGTTTAGAAATGGTTTTCATTTTCCAACATCATTAACACAGAAAAAACAAAGCATAAATGCAAAAATGTTTATTACTTACTATTAATTATGGTCGTTAAAGGTTTAAAATTGCAACAAAAATTTAATGATAAAAAAGTAAATCTCCTAAATACAGAGGATAATCGTATCTATTAATAAATCCCTCGGAATACACCGCTACACAAAGTCACCCCCATTATATGCTTTCACAATCTTAAGACAACAACAAAGATCTGGCAAAGAGTACCTTTAGAGTATCAAAAATTGCAATTAGTACATAAGGTATTTTGATTTCCCCCATTAAAATCCAATGATAGCCCACCTCATTTCACTAAATCACAAATAAATTCCACTACCTAATTCCACACTCAAAATTTAAAGAGTTACCCTCTTTACCACCTAACAAGAATAATCTTATAAATAAAAAATAGGAGTCCTACAAATAACATGAGGTAGTTCGTCGAAAAAATTATGTTAAAATTAAAATTTTAACTTATTTTTAAAACTCTAAGAACACGCCATTGTTCAAACTTATATGCCCTTTTGTTATGTGCTGTACGTTTGGTTTTTCCCAGAGTATCAATTTTGACCAATTGGGCAAGGAAAAGTGGGTGCGGTACAATGGAGGGATTTCTGCAAATGCGGTCTATTACGATGGTAATGCCAACAGACAGGATTTCACCTATTATCTCACAGGTAACCTCAACTTCAATCTGGCCGGACTATATAATGTTCCACTTTCCTTTACCTACTCCAATCAAGATTTTAACTTCCCAAATCCCTTTAAATTTAATCGCTTAAGCCTTCACCCATCGTACAAATGGGCCACCGCGCACATCGGAGATGTAAGCATGACCTTCTCCCCATATACCCTAAGCGGACACCAGTTTACTGGAGGCGGAATCGAGTTAAATCCCGAAGGGAAATTCCAGATCAGTGCCATGTACGGTCGCTTTCTTAAAGCAACGGAATACAATCCCGAGGAACCAAGAGCACTTGCTGCCTATAAGCGTATTGGCTACGGAATAAAAACGGCCTATGATTTCGATTTTATGAAATTGGGTGTTATCCTTTTTAAGGCAAACGATGATGAAAATTCCTTGGGAAATCCTTTCCCTGTAGAACTGGGACTTACCCCTAAAGATAATGCCGTACTTTCGTTCGAATCGGAATTCCGATTATTGGACAAGGCCCAAATAAGAATTGAATACGCTATTTCTGGAGTTACGGAAGATACTAGGCTAACCGAAGCCCCGGCATCGAACGGGCTACTTTCTTTTTTGCTCAAAGAGAATATCAGCACCAATTATTACAATGCTTTAAATGCCTCTTTTAGCTATCCTGCCGGTAATGGCACCGTGGGCGCAGGCTACGAGCGCATAGACCCTGAATACAAGACTTTGGGTGCCTACTACTTTAATAATGACCTAGAAAATATTACCCTAAATGCGAGTCAGACCTTGTTTAATAACAAAGTAAACCTTAGTGTGAACGCAGGGCTTCAACAGGACAATCTTGACAATGCCAAAACCTCCGACCAACAACGTATAGTGAGTGCTGTTACCCTCAATTATACAGCATCGGAACGTTTGGGAATCAATGCTGGATATTCCAACTTTCAATCCTATACCAATATTCGGGACCAATTCGACTATATCAACCAAGTAGGTGAATTCGATAATATAGATACCTTGAATTATAGGCAAATCTCACAGAATGCCAACCTAGGAATGAACTATATAATTAAGAAGACCGAAAACAAACAACATAATACCAACCTTAATTTGGTGTACCAAAATTCCAACAATCAGCAGGAAGGCCAAAGTATTGAAGGAGGAAATAACACCTTTTATAACGGTATGGCAGGCTACACCCTAGGTTACCCCAAACAGAACTTAACTGTTACCTTAGCCGCAAACACCTCTTATAATACGATAGGTGCTGCCGACAACAGCCTTACCTTGGGTCCGACCTTGGCAATAGGCAAGCAATTTTTTGAGAAACAACTCCGTACCCATCTCTCTACCTCATACAACACATCCTATGCCAACGGCCAGCAACAGAACAACATATATAATTTTAGATTGGGTAGTAATTATGCCCTGCTGAAAAAGCACAACCTTAGCCTAAATTTCTTGGCACTTTTTCGAAATTCTACTCTAAACACAGGTCGAGACCTCACCATTACCTTAGGGTATAGTTATGCATTTGATAACTTCAAGCTAAATTTGGATCCTGGAGTACGCTCGACACAGGCAAACCCTCTAGGTATCAGCGAAAATACCTTTAGCTTCCGCTACAGGAATGTCACCTACAGTGGCACCATGCCCGAATTAAACCGACAATTATCCAATGTATTCCAAAGTTCCCAATTTGCGGATATTCCACAATTCAAAAAAAACGAACTGACCATTTTATTGGCCTTGGTAAAAGAACAAAATCAAGAGCAAGCCTATAAGGAAAATGCCATTACATTTTTAAAGGAACTTTACTCCTTTCAAGATTTCTTGACCACCTACAATGATGCCCTATATGCTGTTATACAAAAGATTAAGTTCGATATGCGCAAAATAGACCTGACCTTGGAAAATAGTTTTGTGGAGACCAAGGTGAAGGTAGACGAACACCCCTTGAATAAAAAAGATGGGGAAATTGAGGCATCCGAAGAAGAAAAGTCGACTTTTAAGGCACTTTTGGAAGAGCGGCAAGAGCGATTGCAAAAATTGGTAGGCCACCGTTGGATGCAAAGGATTTTCACAGAATTCAATTCTATTGATGTTGTTCAGGAACCTGATGGATATTTAAAGGATTATAAAAAACAGGCCTCCATAAAATCATTCGAAATTTATGACCAAAGTCAAGATGTAGATGAATTGAAAGATTATTTAGAAAACGGGATTATTGATTTTTATTACAAAAAATCCTTGGGCCTTGTAAATCCTGATGATTTTGAATTGAGATATATTAACAAGAATTAAGGCCCTACCCCCCTATTGGCCAATAATTTTATTATCCGAGTGGATATAAATATTGTATGGCAAAACTTTTACACTTATATGTTTTAATATTTACCAAATTTAAAGGGAATTACCCTTTAAATTGGTTGTGCGCAAACATATGGAAACAGGAACGTTCTGCTATTAGCAATTGGAATTCCACCGAATCCCACTGTACTAAGTTCTTCAAGTTTGGTGGTTTAGTGAAAGGGTTCCTTTGGCTTCTGATAACAATAAACTGCTTGTTTGTAAGTGCCCAATCCTTTCCCGTACAATTAATTCCACAGGTTAGCCCACCACCACCCATTTACTTTACACAATATGCCGATGCCAGCGCCACAAACAGTCCACTTCGGCTTCAAATAATACTGAACGATTTAGAAATCAGTAATCGTGAAATACGACTAAAGGCCTATTTTCAAGGCAACGGAATTTCATTTCAGAGTAATGATGTAGTAGTTGGTGCAAGTCCCTTGTTCTTGGAAGGTGGTATCCCGTTGGTTCTGACCAACGCAGAGCTGGCACCTTATTTCCGCTATGAAAATATAACGGGCATTTCACCCAATGTCTATGGACAAGCCATACCCGAAGGGGCATATCAGTTTTGTTATGAGGTTTATGATGTTCTTACCGGCAACCGCCTTTCCCAAAAAAGCTGTGCCGTAAGTGTAGTCTTCCAGAACGAACCTCCGTTTTTAATATCCCCAAGGAACAAAACCCTAGTAGCCGAGAACAACCCTCAGAATATAATTTTCCAATGGACACCTAGGAGTATTAACGTCAGCAATGTAGAATACGAATTAAGCCTGGTGGAAATTTGGGACACCCAAATAGATCCCCAAGCTGCCTTTATGGGCTCACCTCCAATATTTCAGACCACCACTACTTCGACCACATATGTATATGGACCAGCAGACCCTCTACTGCTATCGGGTAAAAATTACGCATGGCGAATACAGGCAAAAGCGAAACAGGGTGCGGAAGAAATTGGACTATTTAAAAATCATGGCTATAGCGAGATATTCTCCTTTAGCTATGCCGGGTCATGCGACTTGCCATTCGGTATAAACCATGAGGTAAAAGGAAGCACCAATGCCAATATTTTTTGGGATGATTTTACTACAGATGTTCCCGAATACACCATACGCTATAGACAAAAAGGCAATACAAACGAGTGGTTTTTAAGCAAGACCAATACAAATCAACTTACACTTTGGGATCTCAAGGCCGGTACTACTTACGAATATCAGTTGCAGAAAAAATGTGTGGTTACCGGTAGCGACTGGAGCATGGCCAAACAGTTCACCACCTTTTTAGCCGATAATGAAGCAAGTGTATATCAATGTGGTATTACCCCCAATTTTAGCCTCACGAATAAAGAACCCCTTCCCAAATTAAGTACAGGCGAAAGTTTTGAAGCCGGGGATTTTCCTATACATGTCTTGGAGGTAAGTGGTAGCAATGGCCGGTTTACGGGTAAAGGCTATGTCACTATTCCCTATTTGAACAATATAAAAGTTGGTGTAGAATTCACCAATGTGCAGATCAATACGGATAAACAAATGTCCGAGGGCACCGTGGTTACGGTCTATGACCCCAACTTAGCAAGTATTCTGGATGTGGATGAGGTGGAGGAGACGGTAGATACGGTAAGTGATTTGGTATCAGAACCCTTTGAAGGTGACAATGACCTTGATGAAATCAGAATCAACTGGTCCTTGGATCCCAAAAAAGATATCAAGGTTGTTGATGGAATATTGATTATCACCAACCCCGCAAATGACGCTACAGTATCTGAACCACTCGGTGATGACAAAGTAGTTATCGATAAAGATAAAAAAGTGTATCATATTGATGCTGGGGGCAATGTTACAGAAGGTGGGAATATTGATTCGGGAGGTGCCGTAACCTCCAATAATGTGGAAGGCATATCCACGAACGGGCAACTGGAACGCTTGACAGCAAAGGATATCCAGATAACATTCAAAGAGGTGCCAGGCGATTTTAGTTTTGACGAGATACCTAATACCACAAATGCCAGTATAAAAAAGGTATACACCACCATACTAGATGCAGATGGTAATGATTACACTTTGGCTCATCAGGCCGTTGAAAATGGCCAGACAGCTTATGTTGATGCCATAATAGAACAAACAGGCAGCAACCAATATGCATTGGATAGTATTGTGTTTAAAACAAAACAGGGTGAAAAAATCCCTGTTGAAATTAGAGGCAATAATACTATTCGGCTAACCCTCAAAGGTCGTTACACTTTAGAGAATGAAATCATCTATGCCGTAGTGCCCTCCATGACAGACAGGACCAAACAGCTGACCGCCGGGGCCTTTACCCTTTGGCATATGACGGACAGACCTGTGGATGTTGTTTTAGTTTCCGTGAACGGAGGGAACGTGAACGGATTGGCAACCGAGGTTGCTAAAATCTTTAAAAAGGGAGTTGCAACGATTAACTTAGAAACCCAGACTGCGAGGGCCGAACTAGACCTAGCAGTATTGGGAGATAATGCCCGTTTGGATATTAGCGATAGTGGATGGCTTACCAACTACAATTCCGAACAAAAGGCAGTCATTGCAGACCTCAAAAATAAAATCGATTACAATTTTAATAAATACTATGTATTTGTTTTTGGTGGCGACATACTTCCTACCAAACCTATAGGTGGATTTATGCCCTTACAACGGCAGTTTGGTTTTGTATTTACCAGTAGCGAAAATCAAAATGCCGATGAAGAGGGTAAAGGTGAGCTGGCCAAAACCATAGCCCATGAAATTGGTCACGGGGTCTTTGCACTACAACATCCTTTTGATCTATATGGAAAGGAAATAGAAGGCAAAACCGACTGGCTGATGGACTATGCCAACGGTTCGCTCCTCAGTCATATGGACTGGAAACAATTACACAATCCTGAGTTGAAGTTTTATGTTTTCCAAGATGATGAGGATGGGGAGATTGCTGGTAAAATATGGTTTACACCGGATTGGCAAACTTTAAAAGTTGAGAACACCAATACTATATATATAGGGGATATTCATGAAAAACATGTCCAGGGAACAGTCCCTGGCTTTAATCTTGATAATAAAACTTATAAGGCTATTTATGATGAAAATGGGTCTTTTAAATATTACAAATCTTCTAGTGCCGGTATTTTCAATTTTACACCTGCTACGATCTTAGAAAATGAGAAGGTCTTCCTATTTCAAAATAATGGGGAGTGTGGAAAAAATAAGTACTTTGAGTCAACTTATAAATATGTCGTTGATAATAAAAATAATATTGATTTTGCAGATAGTGATAATCTAAAAAATGGAAAAGTAATTCCATGTTCATTGGATCTGGACAAATTATGTGAGACGGGCAGATCTTATTTTAACCAATACAATAGTACAGTAGACAGTGAAAGTGAAAAGAATTATTTATTCAAAGTTTCTGAATTAATTTGTAAAGTAGGCTCAGAGGAATTATTGGAGGCACAGAAAACTGCTTATGAAGAATGGAAAAATAGGGCCAATAGTTTAGCAATAGCTCTTAACCAACCCTTTTCATTCGAAGACTACTTTGATGCTTTATTGGAATTGCAAGATTGGAGAGAGAAAGGCCTATCTGAAATTTTAAAAGCTGGCTATTCGGAAGGCAATAAAGAATTAAGAAATCAACTTTTTGATATTGCATATAAGATAAATACCAAAGTTTTATCCCTTATCCCGTTAGATCAAAAAATTGAGCTGCTTACAGTTATGATGGACGGTAAACTATATAATATGTTTACCAAGAATCATGATGCTTTAGTTGTAAAAGTTATTTCGTCAATTAAAGACAGTGAGTCATCTGATTTTCTGGAGGCTTTATTAAGTTCTCAATACAAAAATAGTGATGATAAACCTTTGATTTATATCCTTAAGGAGAATCTAAATGATTTTTTAAACAGTGCTAATCCTTATGCGCAGTTCTTTGGCGAGCTTAAACGCCTTACGGATGCAAAAAACAGGTTGTCCGATGGTGAACCAGATATCAAAGTATTTCTAAAATGGGATGTCGAACAGAAAGATTATGTAATATTCTCAATTGTTAAAAACAGAAATGATTATGATTTTGTATATGATTCTTCTAATCACACAGTAAGTGTAGGAACTTGCAAGGAATATGAATATTCGTATAGTTCAAATATAAATATTGAAAATGTCCAGAAAACATGTAAGGAGTATATGTTTCTACTGGAAGAAGGTTCATCCCCGTTTGACCTCGTAGGTCTTACCATTTTAAATGATATCTCACCCTTTGGAGATCCCTGTCTTAATGGTACTGGGCCTTCTGAATTTTGTGGAGAGGTTCAAATAGTTCCAGCTTTGTTTTTAGATTATCTGAAAACCAAAGAAAACAGCCAGCGACTTACCAATTTAGGTTGGAACACGTTCCAAGTTGTTATTACTGTTGCCACGTTGGGAGAAGGTGCGGTTGCTATTTCTGCGGTCCGAGCTGCGTCAAATGGTCAAAAATTATATGTGGCTACCAAAAATGCTTATGCACTTTTAGATTTTACCTATTCCGTTGCTGATTTTGGGTTTAAAGCTGCTGACGCAGATATGCCTGACGCATGGTTATATGTTGGTTATGCGTTTGCTGCCAAAACATCGTATGATTTAATTAACAAAGGTGGAGCCAAAGGTATAGGCTATTTAAGAAAACTTCTGAACGAAGAAAGAAGTGATGAGGTCTTGGAAATTATTGAAGAACTTGACGTTTCATTAAAAGGAAAAAAACTTACCACTAATGATGTTGAGGATTTTGTTCAAAAAGCAGAGTCCAAAATCAAAAATGCCGATCCTGAATTCAATAGACAATATGAGGAGGGTATAAGTGGCAACTTTGGTGATGATTGGATTACATACATTGGCAAGGGAATAGATGGTGTTTCCTCCCCTCCGGCAGGATATCAATTATATTTTAGAAATGGGAATAAATGGATAAGACGATTGGATGCGAATAATCCAAGTACGCCTAGATTAACAGTTAAGGAAGGAAAAATTACCGAATATACAGGAAATACCATTTCTAGTTTCAGTAGTTCTCAGGTCAATAATATTGCATTAGCTGCTTTGAATAATGCTTCATCAAACAAAGTAATGCTAGGAAAATTTGATCAAGGTGGAATTTCGTATATCACCGAAGCAGGTACTGAATATAGTTACTTCTATCTGGATAACTGGGATGATATTTACAAGTTGGTTAATGAATCAGGCGATGAAATGTGGAAAGTGAATGCTAAGTTTCTCGAAAATCAATTTACAGCAAATAAAACATTTTATTTTTCCCATAATCCATATGAGGCTACTAGGTCGTTTAAACAAGAAATAGATTACCTCAAAAATATTTTAGAGGTAAAAGATTTTGTCAAAGAAGGAAAATATTGGAAAGCAATTTGGTGATATGAAAAATCGAGAATTAATTCAGCACATAGAAGATAAACTTAAAACTAAGTTTGACGATATCCACCTAGAAGAAACTACGTATTTAAATGAAGAAAGCAGTAGTTTCTCTGCAAGATTTAAAATTGGGGATAACTCAATAATTTTTGTTAAGGATCGTGGATATATAGAAGTAGAAATTTTGAAGGAAGGAGAATACACTTTAATTGAAAATTTAAATAAAGAGTTGAATGACTTAAAGTTTAGTCTAGAAAACATAGATAGAATCATCGAGTTTTTAGGAAGAATAAAATACTGGATAAACTATTGTGCCGATGAAGAATGAATTGTACTAGAGAAAGAGTATGAAGATACTTGATTACATATTAAAGTTTGGTTTTATGTATATGATTAGCATATGTATGTTAACTGTTATGGGACCCTGGCTTATTGAAACAGGAAATACATCTATAATATCTAAAGATAGGTTTGAAAATGTTGTAGAGCTTACTTTGGACAATGCTTTTGACAGTGACAAATATTTAAAAGTATCAACTGTATCTGAAAAAAATAATAAATACGAGGTCAATTTTTATATGCCGGAAGGTGGTCATAAGAAGGTACTAGCAATATTGATTGAAAAAAAAATGATTAAAGAGCCAGATAGTTTAGTTCTGCCCGTTTCAATTGGGTCTAAAGATTTAAAGCAATTTGTAGACTCCAAGGTACACGGTGAAAGTGGGCAACTAGTAGCTCTAAAAGTGGATAATCAATATTTGATTGGTAAAAACCCATCAATAATTAAACGATTAATCTTTTACTTTTTTGGAGGGGTAACCATGATAGTAGGTTTCCTTAGTTTGATCTTTACTTCTGTGGTTATGGTTGATAATATTAAAATTTATAAGGAAAAAGGAAGTTTTCCAGATTTACCCAACTCTGTGGAGAGTAAATTAAATGGAATAAAATATTTGTTTGGAGGATTCAAATCTGATAAAAAAAAGGATAGTTGACTATTCCTATCCAATCTAGCACGTGCATTGGTACTGAACGAAGCTGAGGTATTGCCCCCGCTAGCGCGAGCGTCACGCTCGTGCCGTCAACAGTGAGAAGCACAGAGAATGAATAAGTAAAAAATAGTAGTTAATAAAAAAGGATGAGCAGAAAATACAAATTCCAAAACCCAACCGCGGCCTACTTCGTAAGCTTCGCGACCGTGTATTGGATTGATGTATTTACAAGGCAAACATATTTTTCAATATTGCAGGAAGCAATAGACCATTGCAGGGCAAAAAAGGGCATGGAAGTCTTTGCCTATTGTTTTATGCCCAGCCACGTTCATTTAGTTTTTAGGTCCGGGAATGATCATCCTTCGGGACTTTTAAGGGATTTTAAAGGTTTTACCGCAAAAAAAATGATTAAAGCTATCGAAGAAAATCCACAAGAAAGCAGAAAAGAATGGCTGCTATGGATGATGGAACGGGCTGGCAAGAAAAATAGCAATATAAGTAAAAGACAATTTTGGCAACAGCATAATAAGCCTATTGAACTGTGGAGTGGAAAAGTTATCAAACAAAAAATAGACTATATACACAACAACCCCGTTGAACAAGGATTTGTTACGGACCCAGTAGATTGGAAATATAGCAGTGCAAGGAACTATGGGGATGATGACTCGGTTTTAAAAATAGATAATGAAGGCATTCATTTAGGTTTGTTGGAATTATGAGGAAAAGGATAAAAATTCAGATGCATATTCTGGGCACGAGCGTGACGCTCGCGCCAGCGGTTATAAATGTTTTACGACCATCGTCATTTAATAGAAATGAATAGTAATAGCCCTCAAAGTCGGGAGACTTTGCGGAGCTTTTAAAAGGAAGAAACTATCAGGAAGGGAAACTAAAGTAAGCCCAGTTAAAATAACCAATCATAATCAGGAATTATGAATAAAAACTACATACATATCATCCTATTCCTATGTTGCAGCCAACTATGGGCGGGACCAACCAACTCCCCTCTTGAGAACTGTGCTGAGTCCATTCTAAGTACGGGTGCCGAAGCAGTGGTGTGTCTTTCAAAGGCATTAATTACTATCTCCAAAGACACCCTAAACCCAAAAGATAAAGACACCACCAAAATACTTAAAGCAGACCCAAGACATTTGGCCAATTTACAGCAAATGGCAATGTCAAGAATGGGCAATACTGGTGAAAGATCAGTTTTCGTTATCCCAACGGTGCCTGAGCGTAGCCGAAGGCACAATAGTTCAATAGCAACTACAGCAGAAGAAAAAAGCGTCCGCTCCTTTCCTTCTCTAGACCAAAAACTGGCGGAAAACAATAACTTCAATGTTTCCTTCGCCAACCTTAAACCTGAATTTACACAAGAATATATTTCCGCCAATTTTTCTAGAAATCCTAAAGCTGACACCTTGGTAGCTCAGGCCATAAGAGCTTTTGAGGCGGTAAAGGAATTGGGCAATTTTGTCGATATTATTACAGGCAAAGAATTATTGGAGCTTCCTGTGGGACTAAGCAAAAAAGATTCCACCTCCGGCAACCGTGTAGAACTAGCCATTACCCAAGTACATTTTAAACCGCAATATGCAGAATTCAAGGCCTGGGCCAAAATGATCATTCCCGTTAAAGGACCCAATGGGGAACCAAGTAGGGAAATATATTTTGGTGGAGAAGGTATTAAACTCTCTCATGACGGCGCGCTTTTGGGTGATATGAAATTAGTCTTGTTAGGGGATCAGGCTATCCCCATGAACGGGGACAACTGGTTACTTACCCTTAAAGGTGGAATAGACCTTGAAAATGGTGCCTTTGGGGACCAATCGTTCGTGGAGTTCGACTGCGCCGGGTTAAAGTCCATTGGTTTGGAAGCTGACCTGAGGATTTCCAGAAACATTCTCCTCCCCATAACCAGTGGAGGGAATTATGTATGTGGTGAAAGTACGGATAACAAATATTTAAAGGACTCGGATGTTGTAAACAACAAGTGTTATGTAGGCGCATCCTTTAGCGTAAAAGCAAATGGCTGGAACGATTTGTTAACAGAGGTATCTCTCCCCCAATTTGAAGTTAGGGGTTTAAAAGGCTGGGGATTCAATATTAAAAGTGCAGTATTGGATCTAAGTGACAGTCGCAACGCGGCAGGAATAAAGTTCCCAAAAGATTATAGTGAGGTCCTTACCCATGGACAACGCGAACTTTGGCGAGGCTTTTATGCCAAGGAAATAAGTGTGATGCTGCCTAAAGGAATTGAGGACACCAAAAAATCCGAGGGTCGCGTAGAATTCGGTGCACAGGATTTGATACTGGACAGTCAGGGGGTCTCGGGTACTTTCTTTGCCGAAAATGTTTTGAAGACCGGGGATGGGGCTGCCGGAAAATGGGCCTTTACCATAGAAGATGTAAGTATCTCATTATCCCGAAATTCCTTAATAGGAGGATCATTGGCCGGAGATATTGCCGTGCCAATTTTTGAGAAACCCATGGATTATTCAGGCTACATTGCGGCAAACGGTTATGGCCTTGAAGTAGGAATCAACAGCAATTATAAAACTCCTGTCTTTCTGGGTGAAATGCAATTGGAACGTAATTCCAGCGTGGCTATAGATATAAAGGATGGCAATGTATATCCTTCGGCAAACCTAACTGGACAATTGTCAATTATAGGCAAAATTGGTCAAAAAGAAGGGGAGGAATCGCCCTCAGCAGAATCGGTCAAAAATAGTGGTAAAGGATTTCATTTTCCTGGTATTGTATTCGAGGGACTAAAGTTGGAAACAGAACCCGGCAAAAAACCCATCAGTGCCAAAAGCTTTGGATTTGAGGGGGAAATGAAGTTGATGAATTTTCCGGCCTCCGTGGAAAAGTTGGAACTGGTGACGCCCAGCAACCAAGTTGGACTTTCTTTCGACTTAAAAATAAATTTGGACGGTGAAGGATCCCATGCCACTACTAGTATGATGGTAATGGGAAAATTGGAGGATGGTGCCAAAATTCAGAAATGGCAATTTGAACAGGTTAAGGTCAATGGTATAGAAATAGATTATGAAAAAAGTGGCATCACCCTAAAAGGGGGACTGGAAATAATGCAGGACCATAGCTGGTATGGCGATGGATTTCGCGGTAATGTTGCGGCAACCATTAAAAACATCAATCTAAAAGTTGAGGGTAAGGCCATTTTTGGAGTAAAGGATTTTAGATATTGGAATGTTGATGTTTGGGCCAAAAACGATGAAAAAAGTAGTACAAAATTCATGATAAATTCCATGGTAGGTGGTATTTCCTATCGCATGAAAAAAATTCGTGGCAACACAGATGGCTTTTCACCTTCCTCAGCCGTTTATCGACCTAACGCGGAGTATGGATTGGGAGTGCGTGCTGGCGTAGATATCAGCACTCAAAATTCAGATACCTTTAGTGGTAAGGCCTATTTGGAATTGGCCTTTAATAGTCATGGTGGATTAAATAGAATTGGATTTACAGGAGAGGGTGCCTTTATGGGCGACAATACTAGTGGCGGGCTCGACTCATCGGATTTTGGGGCCTTAAATAAAACATTTGAAAAGGTGAACGATTTCGTTGAGGATAATAAGAGTATAGCGGACCAACTATCCAAATATGGAAACTTTATGGGACTTGCCAAAGAGGCCATCCCAGTCCATGATGTTGCCGCTTCAGGCAAGGTCGGGGTTTATGTGGGAATAGAAAAGGATTTTGTAAATCAGACCTTTGATGGAGAATTTGAACTATATCTTGATTTAGAAGGGGTAAAAGGCGGAGGTGAAAACAATCTTGCAGGTTATGCCAAAATGCACACAGGACCCGAGGACTGGTACATATATATTGGTACTCCACAAAAAAGAATAGAATTATTGTTTCAGGTAGGAGTTCAACTTAGGGTAGGTGGTTATTTTATGACAGGTACGCAATTACCTGCACAATTAGACCCTCATCCTATGGTTGTTAAAATTCTAGGAGATGATATGTTGAACAGTAATCGTCAAGAAAATCAGTTGCAATCTGGTAAAGGTTTTGCCTTTGGGTTGAACTTTGGATATGGTTATAGTTTCGATTACTTAATTTTTTATGCCTTTGTGGAATTGGGTGCCGGTTTTGATGTGATGCACGCCTATTACCCCAATGCAAAATGTGTAGGTCGCCCAGGCCCTATAGGTAATAACGGCTGGTATTCCATGGGGCAAGTCTATGCCTATCTCTATGGAGAATTCGGGGTAAAGGTGGATCTGGCATTCATTAAAGGCAAATTCCCTATTGCGGAGGCAGGGGTAGCTGCGATGTTAAGGGGTCAATTCCCTAACCCTGTATATATTCAAGGATATGTTGGCATGTATTATAGAATATTAGGCGGACTGGTATCTGGCCGAATGCGTTTAAAAGTGGAAGTTGGGGAAGAATGTGAATTGGAGAACATCAATAACGCCGTGGGAGTACCAATGATATCCGATGTAACACCTCAGGACAAAAGCTACGATATTTCTGTCTTTGCAGCCCCACAAGCCGTTTTCAATTATGCCGCCAATTCCGATTTTACAGTAGAATTGGATAATGGAGTCCGTACTTTCAAACTTCAACTTAAGAATTTTACAGTCACTTCCGAAGGCCGTGAACTAAAGGGAAATTTACAATGGAACGAAACCAACGATGCCGTAACCTTCAAACCTGAAGAAACCCTACCATCTGAAAAGGAAATAAAAGTAATCGTTGAGGTTAGTTTTGATGAAAAAATAGGGGGTAGTTATCAGACCATGATAGAAAATGGAAAGCCAGTGATTGAAAAAAAGGAAATCGTATTTAAAACGGACCGGGCTCCCGATTATATTCCATTGGAAAATATAGCTTATATGTATCCCGTCATGGATCAAAAAAGTTTTTATCCGGAAGAATATGACCAGGGATATGTTAAAATGATTACTGCACAGAATTACCTCTTTGATAGTGCTTTTGAAATGAGGGCCGAATTTGCTTCCTCTGTAAGCGGACAAGGTATTCGTACCAATTTATCCTATGACAAATCAAAAGCAACCATATTTTATGAAGTCCCCAAAGGCATGCTACTTAACTCAGCTTATCAATTAAATCTGATGGCTTTCCCCCCTGGATCGGATATTGAAACGGAAATACTTGTGGAAAATACAGAACTTCTTAGCGATTTAGAAGGCGGAGACACTAACTGGTTCGATCCCTCCTCCGGTAACCAAGAAATGAGAAACGTATCTGGTAGTGCTGTTGTTTCCAACAAAAAAGCCGCAAATATTACCATATCGAATGGAGCACCTAAATCGATCTTGGAATACGGATTCAATACTAGTAAGCATGCCACCTTTAAGGAAAAGATCAAGGAATTAACGGTTACCAACAACCTTACGAACTACATATTTGCAGATGTTCACTCACTTTCGGTTCAAGTGGCCGACTATGAATATCTAGGGAAATTGGAAGTAGTTGGAGGCAAATACACCAACTCTAAGCCATTGGTTTATGCCCAAGCTGTTTTGGACGATGCCTATTATAAAAAGAAAATTTACCCACTACTATACCAAAATTACCCCCTTGATGGTAACATCAGGGTGAATAGGGAGGAATCACTTATGGGCGTACCTCCTGTTCGCTCCTTTTATGTAGGAAACGAATATTTGGCAAACTTGGATAACAATCCCAATTCGTCTTGGGTAAAAAATAGGATTCCTTTTGTATATAATTTACCATATCAGTATAAAGTAGATATGGTTTATTTAAGGGATAAAATACTCAATAAATATTATGCCAGTAATAGCAATAGTTCCCAATATGAAAGGTATAAATATCTAATTGAAAGTTCATTTCCCCCTTTACCACTGGGCGCTCTCAACGCAGAGCTAATTTACAGAACCCCAGGGGATATTTATCAAAAAGGATATAAAATAAAGTATATAAACGACTAGTAGAAAGCCTATTGAAACAAACCGTAATACCGTGAAAGGACTCATCTTAATATTATTCTCCATAACCTCAAGCCTTTGGGCCCAAGATACTGCATCCGTTAAGGTTATAGCACGCTCTCTGCCCAATAAGGTGTTACTTCGATGGGCAGTAGATCAGCCTTTGGAATGGAAGACAGCCAATGAGGTAGGTTTTTGGATTGAACGAGCTACTATTTCAAGAAATGGTGAGGCCGTGGTGCCCATAGAAAGAAAACGATTGGTCGCTCAACCCCTTAAGCCAAAACCCTTGGAAGACTGGGAGGTATTGGCCAATCAAGATCAAAGTGTAGCAATATTGGCACAGGCGCTATATGGTGATTCTTTTGAGGTAAGCACGCCCGGTAATCAGATGGGGCAGGTATTTGCAATAAACGATGAATTGGAGCAACGTTTTACCTTCGCCTTGGTAGCTGCCGAACAAAATTATGAGGCCTCCAAACTCGCCGGCTGGGCCATTGAGGATGAAACTGTTATGGCAGGTGAAAAATATGTTTATTCAGTTTCCGTAGCTACCCCAGGACAAAGCATCTCCAACATCAAAAATGGGACAGTATATGCCAGTCCGGATTTATTTGAAGCCCTACCCAAACCCATTGGTCTAACCGGTATTTTTTCTGACAAAAAAGTGGGGCTAAGTTGGAATTTCAATCTGTTGCAAAATGTTTACACCAATTACCAAGTTGAGAGATCTAAAGACAATATTAGCTTTGAAAAATTGAACGGCGTTCCCATCTTTAGTGCCCAACAACCCAAGGACGCTACAGAGATATCTTTGTTCTACACAGATTCTATCCCCAATAATACCAATTTCTATTATCGAGTTAAAGGAAAAACGGCTTTTGGGGAAACCGGACCAAATTCCGAAGTAATTCAAGGTACGGCAGAGGCTGACTTAGGTTTTGTCCCTCGTATATATCAAAAGCAGCTACCTACGGACAATAAGGTAATCCTCCACTGGGAATTTAAGGAGGAAGGCAATAAGCTAATTGATAAGTTTGAGTTACGCAAAGCGAATACGAACGAAGGTCCCTTTTCGACCGTGATTGATAATATTCCCATAGCGGCAAGGAAAATCACCTATGAAGGCTTGGACAGGGTTAATTACTTTGTCATAGCCGCGATAGGCAAAAACGGTGTAGAAAGTGAATCCTATGCTTCCTTAGTACAGCCGGTGGACTCCATACCTCCCTCCCCACCAAGTGGTTTGGAAGGTGTGGTGGATACCATTGGAATCGTTAAACTAAGCTGGGCAAATAATTTGGAGGAGGATTTGGGAGGTTACCGTATTTACCGTTCCTATAATCCGAATAATGAGTTTAGTGAAGTCACTCGAGCTACTTTAATAAAAACAAGCTATGAAGATACTATTGCTGCTGCAAATTTAAACAGAAAAATATACTATAAAATATTGGCGGAAGACCAGCGCTATAATCGTTCTCAATTTTCTAATGTATTGATTATTGAAAAACCTGACAATATACCTCCTTCTTCTCCAATACTTAATAATTATGAAGTTACAACGGATGGGATAATTCTGCTTTGGATTCCAAGTAGTAGTTTTGATGTTGCTTCCCACAAGGTGTATCGAAAAAGGGGAAGTGCACAAGAATCACTCTGGGAAAAATTACATGAATCTAGTTCCTCTAATGATTCCACTTTTATTGATTCTACGGTGGAGGAACCAAGTGTTTATAGCTATACCGTGGTGGCTACAGATTCCACTGGATTGGAAAGTCTACCATCCAAACCTATTAATATTATGTGGAACGGCCGGAATATTAAGGAGGAGGATATTAGGTTCTCTGGAACCGTAAATCGCGAATTGCGATTTATTAACCTTACATGGAATGTCAAAGATTTTAATGTTTTGGAATACCGCTTATACAAGGGAAAAAATGATAGAAATCTAAGATTATACAAGACCTTGAATGGAACTACCAGGGGTTATAACGATGTGGATTTGGAGATAAATTCAGATTATACTTATGGGTTGCAAATTATCCTCCACACTGGTCGGACAACTTTAATTAAGAAGTTTAATATAAAATATTAGGGTTATGAGACGTGTTATGTTGACAATTTTGGTATTATTATATTTAGAATGCACATATACGCAGACTTACAGCATTCAAGTCAACTGGAATGGAACTTCAAGTTGTACAGGTGGTGCCTATTATTCCGAGTTTTTTCATTCCACAACCATTTATGATATTAACGGTAATATTCTTGATCAAATTAATGCTGCGGCAAACAGAGTTCAAACTCATTATACGAACACGTTTAATGTTAGACCCTTCAGGGTAACACATGAATTTGATTGCCAAATTTTAGAAGGTCCTTATACGGGTTATAAACAGTTTGATGACTTGATAATACCTCCAGATGGCAATTGCGTTGGCAATGTGGGTCCATATCTTGATGTAGATCTATATGTCCCCCAGGAACTATTAAACAACCCGGTTGCATCATTATGTTATGAAGACACTGCCTTAATTCAAGCAGCTAATGATTGTCACAACTTGGTTTATGATTGGTTCTATTCTCTAAATCCTACTGACACACCCATAGCTTTAAGCTTGCAAACCATTGGAAGTAATTTGGAATTAGTGAATCTAAGAAATATTTTGCCAGAAGGGTATATCGGCAATATATATTTTAAAGCAAAAATTGACAATGATTTCACAAATAATATTACATACAATATTGTGGGCTGTTCCCCAAACCTTGTGCCAGAGCGTACAACAATTAAAAATGAGACTTGTTTTATAAGTAATGATGGAATTGTAGTTTTAACTTTTGACGATAATGTAGACGTAGCTAATGAATATAAAATGCGATATTTTGTTTATGATGCTAACGCAAACCTAAACTTCGATCCTGAAAAAGAAAACCCTCCTCAAACTTCAGAACAGGAAGTATTAGACCGATTAATTATGGTCAATGACGGAACAGGATATTTTACCGGGACTTTACCTGTGGGGCTAGGAGCTGGTAATTATAAAATTGTTTATCAAGAATTTTTTGATGCTGGTGATGGATCGGAGGCAATTATAAAAGGCGGAGGGCTTACTGAACCTTTTGAAATCAAAAGGCCCTCCGAGGTCAAAGTCGCAATAGATAATATAGTCCAGCCCATTTGCCCAGGAGAAATGGGGGAAGTTACTCTTACCGCTTCTGGCGGACAGGATTTTGAAATGGGAAGTTATGAATATTCTATGGACGGTGGCAGCACATGGGACAGTAACCCCACTTTTACTAATCTTACCCAAGGACAAACCTATGTCTTTTCTTCTAAATTAATTCTAGCCGATCGTGAATGTCCAAGCACCAACATTGAACAAGTAGTAATTAACGAAGTGCAGAATCCTATCACTATCAGCTCCGATTCTGGTTGGATACAACAACCCAGCAATCCTACCGCCACAGATGGAAGTCTTCGTATTATAACAAACAATGGTTCTTTAAATTTTAATTATGAACTATTTGATTCCAACAATTTGAAGATATCTGAGATTTCTGGTAGCGGGAATACTGTGGAAGATTTTAACGGTTTAGGAGAAGGCAGTTATTATGTCGTTGTTACAGATTTCAACGGTTGCAATGCTATTAGCGAAATTATCGTATTAGAAGCTACCCCTCTTCCCCAACTGGGAATTCCAACCATTTCGGAAATATCCTGTACAGGAAATTCTGATGGAAAAATCAGTGTTCCAATTTCTGGTGGAATCATCCCATATACATATAAATGGTACCGTAACGGAATCGAAATTGCCTCGAATTCTACTTCAAATGCTATTATTGAATATAACCTTCTAAGAGAAGGTAATTACGAACTTGTTGTTGCTTCCATGGGTGTGGATATTGATAGTAATCCTGTGTCAGTAACCCGTTCAGGTACAATGTCATTAGCCCAGCCGGATGAGGTTGTTATTCAAAACACCACTGCTACTCCAATTAGCTGCTTTGGAGCGCAAGATGGAAGTATAGCAATCATTGCTTCCGGGGGTTTAAGCTACGAATACAAATTGGACTTTTTCGATACATGGAAACCCCTCAATAACGGTTTAATTCCGATAACCAATGGCGGATTCTATGATGTATATCTTAGAAACCAAAATAATTGTGAGGCCGACCCTATAATGGGTGTATTGGTAACTGAACCAGATGAACTTACCGTCACGTCAACTTCTGAAAACGCTATTACAAACGGGGGAAATGAAGGGGGTATAACGCTTAACATATTAGGAGGAACACCATTTTCAGCACCGGCCGAACCATATACGATTTCTTGGAACAAGGACGGTCAACCCTTTACACCTCCTACCGGATCAACCGGTTCCAATCTTATGGATTTGGAAGCCGGTGAATACACTGCCCAAATATCCGATGCCAATGGCTGTTCTCCACTTATTAACCCACCTATTATAATAGATGAGCCAGGTCCATTGGAAATTAATAGTATTTCCATTCAACAAGAAATATCCTGCCTAGGAGCCGCGGATGGAATAATCAGTGCCAATGTAACCGGGACCTCCCCAATTACTTTTGAATGGCGACTTAACGGTGCAACATTTCGCACCCTTACTGATGAAAATACCTTATCAGGTATAGGACCAGGTGATTATCAACTTTTCCTAAACGACGGATCCTTAATTGACCCTCTGGAAAGCGAAGTAATTACTATAGCCTCACCGTTACCTATAACTGCTACGGCAGACATAAGTCCAGTTTCTTGTTTTGGCGGTAATGACGGCCGCGTAACAATCAATGCATTCGGAGGTACAGGAATTCTAAACTATAATATAAGTGGGCTACCTGAACAAACAAGTCCAATATTTGACAACCTGATAACTGGCACCTATAGCATAACCATAACAGATGAAAACAATTGTACAACCGTACCATTTGATGTTTTTGTTCCTGAACCAACTGCAATTCAAATATCTGACAATTCGATTATACCAGTTTCTGTTGCAGGAGGCGATGATGGAGCCATTACCTTGACAATAATTGGAGGTACTGAACCATATGGATTTACTTGGTTCGGACCAAACGGGTATACAAATACAACAATGGATATCACAAGTCTTGAGGCGGGAACTTACTCCCTGGAGATTCGGGATATCAACGGATGTTTTCTTTCCCAAGATTTTGAAGTGTCGGAACCGGGACCTTTAGCCATTAACAGTTTAAATGCTATTGATGTAGATTGTAATGGAAACTCAACAGGAAGTATTTCTGCTACAGTTACAGGTACAGCTCCTATAGATTATACCTGGTCCTTGGGTGGAAATATATTAAGTGTTCCAAGCGTACCAAGACTGGATAATATCCCTGCTGGAACCTACACCTTAATGGTTGATGATGCCACCGATACCGCCACTGTTTCCCAGACAATTACTGTAAACCAGCCATTGGAGGTTTTGACAGCCGTACCATTGACAACTGAGGTGAGCTGTAACGGGAGCAACGATGGTAGCTTACAAATAAACGCGACAGGAGGTACGGCTCCCTATACCTATTCCTTGGATGGCAATAATTATCAGAATTCCAATATTTTCAATAATTTATCAGCTGGATATTATACCATCTATGTTCTTGATAATAATGGCTGTATAATTACTATGGAGACCTTAGTGAATCAACCCGCACAATTAAACTTTTCAATTGATGAACAGCGCTCGCTTTCCCAAGCTAATGCTGGAGATGGAGCAATTAGCATTACGGCCTCAGGGGGCACAGGGAATTTAACCTATAGTTGGAATGGCCCGGGAGAATTTACTTCTTCCAATGAAGATATAAGTAATTTGGAAGAAGGGGATTATATCCTTACTATCACAGATGAAAACTATGCCCTCAACAATGGTGCTGGCTGTATTTTGGTGTCCAACCCCATTACTATTACCGAACCAGGTGAGCTCCAAATTACAATAGACCAAAGTGTCTTCCTAGAATGCTATGGCGATGATTTTGGTGAAATCATTGCTAACGTTCAAGGTGGAGTCCCGCCATATACCTACGAATGGTTTCAAGTAACAAACAATAATACTATCTTAGAAGAGGATACAGAAATTATTGGCAATCTTTCCGCCGGACAATATTTTGTTAGGGTTACTGATACCAACGGGGTTTCGGCAGATGCCATACCCTTAACCATTACACAGCCAGACGATTTGGAAATAACCGTTAACGATATCACCCAAGTATTTTGCCAAGATAACCCTACGGGAGCAATTGCGATTTCCGTATTAGGTGGCACTGGCCCATACAGCTATCTCTGGAGCAATGGCTCCACCAGTCAAAATTTAATTGACTTGGAACCGGGAGAATACACCTTGGAGGTATATGATGACAATGGCTGTTTTGCAGAAACCTCTGTAAACATTAATCCCGCTACAGATCCAGTACGAATTGCAAATGCTGTGGTAAATAATAATTCTCAATACATGGCGAATGACGGTAGTATTTCTCTACAAATAGAAGGAGGTGCAACGCCATACATTATCAATTGGCTAAGTCTCACGGACAACATAGAATTGGGGAATAACCAGGAAATTACAAATCTACCCATGGGCTCCTACAAAGCTACCATTACTGATGCCAATGGATGTTATATAACTGAAACCTATGTTATAACCGAACCGGATATTGTGGAAGAAACAATAACTCAACCTAGCTGTTCAGGCCAAGATGATGGCAGTATAGAAATTGTAGTGAATCAGGGTAACGGAATATATACGTACACTTGGAACACTGGCGCCACATCCAACCATATATCCGATTTAGCTCCTGGAAATTATACAATAACCATAACTGGATTTGGAGACGGACCTTTGACCAGGACCTATGTGCTTGATGAACAGAGGCCTTTGGAAGTGGACTTGGGAGAGGATAAGACCCTATGTGCAGGACAGGAAATAATTCTGGATGGGACTATAGATAATGCCACAGCAACCTATTCCTGGACTTCGGATAATGGATTTACCAGTTCCGAACCTATGGTTATTGTTGATAAAAGCGGCAATTATACATTGACCCTTTCTAGCCAAAATGGGTGTAGTGCAACCGGAAATGTTTTTGTGGATGTTACTGATGATGAAATAAATGCCGAATTCGCAGTTTCCAGTCAAGTTTTTGTAGGGGAACCACTTATTGCAGTGGATATTAGTTATCCCCTACCTGAAACCCAGGAGTGGATTTTACCAGATGGTGGCACGGTTATAAAACAAGATTCTGACGAAGCCGAGCTTGTATTTAACGAAGCCGGAGAATACGAAATTGGAATTATCACAAAAATTGGGGACTGTTGGGCTCAACAGACCAAAAAAGTACTGGTAATAGAAAATGAAGCTTTTACTTCAGGAGAGGGCGAAGTGGATCCTAGAAAACTTATAGAAGACTTTATCATTTACCCCAATCCAACCAGTGGGGAATTCATTGCCGATATAACCCTATCCGAAAGAGGAAACATAAGCATCAAAATCTTCAACTTCACCAACAACGCCCTAATGGCTTCTCAAAAAGCCAGAGGGGAATCTTCCTATACCATTCCTTTTGATATCTCTGGATTGCCATCTGGGGTATATGCAGTTCTGCTGGAGACCCCATTTGGCAATTCCCTAAGAAAAGTAATCCTAAAATAAAATATTCAAAAGAAGAGATAAGGACCTATTTTTTTCCTGTCAAGTTTTACATGTTGTAACTATAGTTGTATATCCCTATATGGTTGTTTAAATAGGGAAAATCATATAGTTGGATATATTATAACCCTGTTTAATATAAGTTGAATCCAAAATTTAAAGCCAATGCAACCAATTCTAGTATTGACTTGAAAAGGCCCAAGAAATAAGGTCCTAATTAGGGATGCCCCAAAAAATGTAGGAAAGAACTCTAAAATTCATGAATTTTAGAGTTCTTTTTTTACTAATCCGCAACAATCCATTTTCCTTAAGATATATTTAACGATTGTATGTTCTATGCTTTTAACTCGGCCGGGCATGCAATTAAAAACAATTAACTAACTAAAAAATTTATTTATGAAGATTACACTAGGTAAATGCCTATTGCTGGCGGGAGCATTTTTATGTTTCGGTCTGGCGGGGGCACAAACAGTGACAGGAAATGTTTCGGATGGATCCGGACCCTTGCCTGGGGCGAACGTGTTGGTAAAAGGTACAACCAACGGAACCCAAACAGATTTTGACGGTAACTACTCATTGGACAATGTAAGTAGTAATGCCACCTTGGTTTTCAGTTATATTGGTTTCAAAACCATGGAAATTGGTGTAAACGGAAGAACAACAGTTGACGCCGTTATGGAAGAAGATGCCAGCGAACTGGAGGAAGTGGTATTGATCGGTTACGGTAGTCAGCGAAAATCGGACCTTACCGGTGCCGTAGGGCAAGTAGACGCCGATCAGCTTCAGGAACGTCCTGCCACATCCCTAAATCAAGCCTTATCAGGTAAGATTGCCGGGGTGCAGGTGAACACCAACTCGGGTCGCCCAGGTGGTAAATCCAACATTAGGGTTAGGGGTTTTAGTTCTATAAACTCTTCCAATAACCCGCTATACGTTATAGATGGGGTTCAGTTACCTCAAGGTAATCAAGCTAACTTTAGTTCGGCTATTGATTATCTAAACCCGAATGATGTAGTGTCTATTGAAGTATTAAAAGATGCTTCCTCAACTGCTATCTACGGTGCTCGTGGTGCCAATGGTGTTATTCTGGTGACCACTAAAAGAGGTCGCGCCGGACAGGGAAGGGTTACTTACGATGTGGAGTACAGTGTAAACCAATTTGGTCCCAATAGGGCCAAGGTTTTAAATTCCGAGCAATATGCCATGATAGAACAACTTTCATGGGAAAACACCCAGAAATTTGATCCTGCTGGATGGGCTGCTGGGAACTATGCACAGTACGAGCCAAGACTAAAAAGAGCAAATCCCAATGTGGCTTATTTGTTTGATAGTGACGGTAAGGCAATCTATGATACGGATTGGTCCAAAGAAGTGGTACAACATAAATTATCACAAAACCATCAGGTGGGTTTTTCAGGGGGTAATGAAAGAACAACATATGCCATCTCCCTTGGTATTAGGGATGAACAAGGTCTTTTGAAAAACACATATCTAAAGCGCTATTCAGGACGTTTTTCTATTGATGATCAGATTAAGACCTGGTTAAAGATCGGAGGTTCCCTAAGTTATAATAACCAGACAGAGAATTTGGCCGATACCAATGACCAAGTGCCACGTAGAATGGTGGAAGATTATCCTTTTTACCCCGCTCCTTTTCATACGGGAGGGCCCTTGGAAGGCTTATATGCAAATAACAGAGACTATCCCTATGCAGAAGGTACCCGAAATTCCGTGAACTGGCTTGATAATAATGAGTATATCTTAAATACCCAAACAACGGCCGGAAGTTTTTATACCAATCTTAACTTTACCAAAGAACTGGAAATGAGAACTGTAATCGGTGCCAATATCCTTACCCAGGAAAACAATGAATTCCGAAACAGTGTACTGGACAACAATGCGGTAGCCAGAGCTCAAGCGAGCAACGAAAAGCAGACATTTTGGTCTATTGAAAACTACTTGACCTATAATAAGGAAATCAACGAGAATAATTCATTGACCGCTTTATTAGGGGTGTCTTGGCAACAATCCAATGAGTTCTTTGTAAATGCCGATTCCAGAAACTTCCCTACAGATTTCTTTCAATATAACAACTTGGGTGCAGGATCGGATAATATAGCAGTACAATCCAATGCAAACAGGGAAGCATTGAATTCCTATTTTGGACGATTGAATTATAATCTCTATGGCAAGTATCTATTTACGGTTACGGGTAGGGCAGATGGTTCCTCAAAATTTGGGGACAACAATAAATTTTCCTTTTTCCCCTCAGCAGCAGTTGCCTGGAGGATTTCGGACGAGGATTTTCTTGTAGACAATGCCCTTATTTCCAATTTAAAACTTAGAACCAGTTATGGGGTTACAGGTAACTCTGAAATACCACCCTATTCTTCCTTGTCTCTTTTAAGCTCTAACTACGCTACCATATGGAACGATAGCCGTGTTGGTGGAACCGGTCTAAATAGATTGGCGAATCCAGATTTGAAATGGGAAAAGACCGCGCAGTATGATGTAGGTTTAGAATTAGGGCTATTTGACAATAGAATTAGCTTGGAAGCTGATTATTACTACAGGAAAACCACAGATATGCTTTTGGATGCCCCTGTACCACAATCCAGTGGGTATGCTACCATTAGGAGAAATGTAGGGTCCATGGAGAACAAAGGTCTTGAACTAGGGCTTTCCACTAAGAATATAGCTACCGCAAATGTAACATGGAATACCAACTTTAATATTTCCATGAACAGAAATAAAGTACTTTCCTTGGCTACACCATCCGATATCTTTGGTGTAGGTGGACCTGGAATAACCAACGAAACCAGTATAATTAGGGTAGGTGAGCCAGTAGGTGCGTTCTGGGGCCTTACCCGTTTGGGAACTTGGGGAACAGATGAGGCCGCTGAAGCCGCTAAATTTGTTAGTTATAGAAACGGACTTACCATTTTACCTGGAGATATAAAGTATAAGGATTTTAATGGGGATTATATTATTAATGATGAGGATAGGTCCATTATAGGAAACGGTTACCCAACAGCATGGGGAACACTTACCAACTATGTTTCCTATAAGAACATAGATTTTACCTTGGAACTTCAATATTCATGGGGTAACGATGTCATGGATATGAACCTGCACTCCAGTGAGGATAGGCAGGCGCTTGCCAATAGTTACACTACAGTATTGGATGCCTGGACACCTGATAATCAAGACACCATGATTGCCCAAGTTAGGGATACACGTGCCGGTTATGTGACCAATGTGGATTCGCATTGGGTAAAGGATGGTTCCTTTGTTCGTGGTAGGAATATTATGTTAGGATATACTTTTGATCAAAATTTGGTTGAGAGTATGCATTTGAATAAATTGAGACTGTATGCTTCGGCACAAAATTTCTTTTTGTTGGTGAATGATGAACTACTTGGAGATCCCGAGGTAACCCCTATTCGTGGTGGTGAGGGCAACAATGTCTTCTCTCAAGGAATGAAGTGGCATGAATATCCCAAATCGACAACATTCGTTATTGGTCTGCAAGTCGGTCTGTAATTAATAAAATTTAAAATAAGATATTATGAAATTTGATATAACAAAACACATTGGAAAGTTTTACCTCTGTTCGCTAATGTTGCTTACAACAGTGGGTTGTTCCGATTTTTTGGATGAATCCGATCCATCAAATCTAACGCCGGACAGTTTTTACACTACGGCCAAACATGCCGAATCGGCTATTGCTGCTGTATATGCGGATGCTAGGTTTGTGGGTGATGGTGCGGGAATCTTCTCGTCTAACTGGCAATTATTGGAAGCGGTTACAGGTACGTCTACCACGCAGACGGCCCAGAACTCAGATTTGAACAACTTGTATTCCCTTTCCTACGATGCAAATACATTACATATCAGGAATTGGTGGAGAGGAGTTTACAAACTTATTGCCAATGCCAATTTGGTACTAGAAAATGTCCCCGGTATTGATATGGATGAGGCGCAAAAGAACAAGGTCTTGGGAGAGGCACGATTTTTTAGGGCCTGGGGTTATTTTTATGCAGTTAGACTTTGGGGCGATGTTCCTCTGATTACCTTGCCGCAGAGCGCAACGTCTGAAGATTTTAATCCTACCCGTAGTCCACAGAGTGCGGTCTACGATCAAATTGTGGCCGATCTGTTGGCTGCTGAAGGTGCAGGATTATCATGGACTGATGACAGTGGCAGGGTATCCCAAGCTGCGGTAAAATCTTTATTGGCCAAGGTGTATCTTACCATGGCGGGAAGTCCGTTAAATGAAACGGCCCGCTATGCCGATGCCGCCAGTAAGGCCAAAGAGGTAATCGACAATGCTGGAACATTAGGTCTTTTTGATACCTACGGCGAGGTTCACGATGAAAATTTGGAGAACATGGTTGAACATGTTTTCAGCCTACAATACAATGATGAGGTGGCAGGAAACCCTATGGGCAATATGTTCCCTAATTTCCAACCAGTAACCTATAGAGGACCATCCGGAACGGGAAGTACCGTACCCGAAATTGAGTTTTATAACTCCTATGAGGCCGGTGATCTAAGGACAGTCGACCGTGAAGGTTGGTTTTACAGCAGTTACTATACCAATGGTAGTGGTGAACTTTTTGATTTGGGTGCCCCTTATATATTCAAGCACTTCAACGTTACTGCCAACGGAACCTTTGGTGTTCCGGGTACTGCAAAGGACAACCTGAATATGCCGATAATTCGCTTTGCCGAGGTGCTATTGATCTATGCGGAGGCTTCCAATGAGGCAACAGGTCCCAATCAGGATGCGGTTGATGCCTTGACTAGGATAAGGGATCGTGCCGAGTTGACAACCCCTCTTCTAGGAGCTTTCACCCAAGCTTCCTTAAGGGAGGCCGTATGGAAGGAAAGATGGCATGAGCTGTGCTATGAGCAGATTACCTGGTTCGATATGGTGCGCCTTAGAAAAGTGTTGAACAGTGAAACCGGTACTTTTGATGATTTTGTAGGACATGTTAACCTTAGTTCGGATCAGACGCTGCAGGAGAAACATTTGTTGTTCCCTCTTCCTGAACAGGAAATGATCAACAATCCAAATTTAACACCACAGAACCCCGGTTATAATTAATATACCCTATGGCTATATGGTTTGACAATTTTGTTTGAGTTAATTAGTTTTTGTAATTTTAAAAGGCAGTATCCTCACGGATACTGCCTTTTTGTTTTGCTTAAGATTCGGAAAAATATTCTGTGGGCATTGCTAATAAACAAAGGCCCTATATTGGCTTAAATATTGTCTACGGCTCATTGTGTTCTAGTCTCTTTGCGCCTTATATATGATCATATTATGATACTAGATTCTTTTTGCCAAATGGGTTCATTATTAAAAGGCAGTAATATCTAGCCTGAGCCCAAAGTATTAATATATCCACCATTGGTCGTAGGACCAACAGCTAACACTAAAATGCACAAGATAACGTGCTACCCTATCTTTTTTAGTTTATAAGAAGGTAGTGCCGGAGATTTGCTTTTAATTTCAAAAGCGTTATTAAGTTCATTGATAAAGTTGGAAGGAAGAATACCCAATCGCTTTTTAAAAGCAGCATTAAAGGTGTTTAAGTTGTTGTATCCGAGAGAAAAGGCAATATAACTTAATTTGCTGTTTCTGAACTCTATATCCTTTAGTAATTTTGGGAGTAAATAGTTTATTCTTAGTTCGTTGATATAGTTGTTGAAATTAGATTTTTTTTCTTGATTTATGACCTGGGATAGGTATTTGGGATTGGTTTTTAGTTGTTCCGAAAGTTGATGTAAATTACAATTTGGATCCAGGAAAAAACTTTCCTTTTCCAATTTATCCAATTTGGTCAGAATAATATTCTTAATATCATTATCTATTCTAGGTTGTGTTTTAGGGATATCCGCACTTTTTCTTTCAACGGACCATTGGGTTTCCATATTTTGGAACCCACTTATTTTTTCGCTCATTCTTAGCTGTATTTCCGCCAGATCTATAGTTCTTAGCAATAGTAATCTATTTTTCTTCCTTACTTTAAGGTAAGAATAAATGGAAATCGTACTAATAATAAAAAGTAATATGAGAACAATGATAATGGCCCGAAACTTTGCCCTCTGGGCTTGATTTTCCAATTCCAATATTTTTTTGTTCTGCAATACCTCCTTTATTTTTCTTTTGGTCTCCAGAATAATGATCTTTTGTTCCTTTTCATTGGTAAACAATGAATCGTTTATGGCCTTATATAGGGATTTATAATCATTGGCCTTGGAGATTTGATTGGTTTTTTCATACAGTTGGCCCAAAACATAACTATTTCGTTTTACTACATCAAAAGCATCAATGTTTTCGGCAGCTTCAATGCTTTTTTCATAATTGGATATCGCCTGGGCAGTGTCCTTGGCCTGCAAATATAATTCCGCCTGTACGGTAAGTGCCCGTGGTATCCTAAAAAGGTAATTATTTTCAAAATTAATTTCCAAGGCCTTTGAAATGTGGGTCAATGCCTTTTCGTGTTCCCCTATGGACATGTAAATATTGGCCATATTGCTGTGTACGGATGCCAATATGTAGCTCCCGGCAGGAGGGAGTTTTTTTTCTATTTCCAGGAAAAATGCATAAATTTTCAGGGCTCCCTTAGGGTCGTTCAATTTCGCCGTCATACGGGCAATTTCATCTATTTTGGGGTAGATATATTGCGTTTTTTTGAGTTTAAGAATGTAGTGTAGTCCTTTTAAGCAATAACTTAGGGATTTTGAATAGTTCTCTATTCTGAGGTAATAATGGGATAAAGCGGAATTGGCCTTCATCAAAAGATAGTCATTTTTGCTTTTTTCTGCGCTATCCAACAGTCTAAGACCCGTTTCCAATGCTCTGTCATACTCCCCTCGCTCCGAATAGATGTATGACTTTAGAGTCATAATATCAGCATAGATTTCTGGGTATGTTGCAGCGCCAACTACTTTTTGCGTTTCAAGGACCATTTTCATGGACTCCTCAAAATCACCTAGGACAAACAAGAAATAAGCCCTGTTGTAGTTCGCCTTGAGTACTCCTTCCTTATATGCCAATTTCTCCGACAGGACCATGGCCTGATCGTTATATTTGTTGGCTATTTCGGCAGATTTATAAATGTAGGCAGTGTATAAGCTTAGTAAGGTTAACACTTTTTCCTTGCCTTGGGCATATTCATTTTTGTCGAGCAAAAACTCAATATCTAAAAAATCCTCCTTGTAGCTATCCTTATTTTTTACAAGACTATGTACGGCATTTAAATAGGAGTCTACGGAATCTACAGGGGTTTCATCTGCGTTTAAAGGATTAAACAGAAACAATAGAATAATAAAAACTGTAGTTTTGGTTAAGTTATTCATGGTTTATTTTTTTTATACTAATTGCATTTGGGGGATTTTGATTGTAAAAGACCCTTGTCTTCAATTTTGCGTTTGTAATGGGACCGCCTTGGAGGTGGAACAATTAAAGCCTAAAATAGAATTGGGCCTTTTATAACAAAAGGCAATATAGTATTGATAAATATAATAATAGATATTTAAATACAATGTAAATTTAAAGATAGGTCTGTATTAATTATGCAAAGGTTTGCATAAACTCCTATTTGGATAAAATGGGAGTCTTGGTCTCGAAGTCAATGATATCTTGTATATAATTGGTTGACCGAGCCCTTTTATTGACATATTGAGGAACCCACTATAGTTAACCCATTCCCTAATCCCGCCACAAATCTTTGTTATAGATAGCTATTAAATGGGTCCTGATATTAAAGGAGGTTTCCAAACTATCTCGGTCCAACTGCACCATCATGGCCTGGGAAGGGGTGGTGGGCATATGGCAGGTAATACAATTATTGGCCTTTATATGCTTATCCATCACTGTATTGGAACAGACCGTTTCCCCTTCTGTATGGCAGCTTATACATTTACTATTAAAATAATCGGTATTCCCCCTTTCTTTCCTATGGGGGTCGTGGCAGGTGCTGCAATCCATAGTTGCCGTTTGTTTAAAACATTCACTAATGGTTAGAAGGCCGTATTGATTGCCATGAACGTCCAACTTTTGATCTGGGTTACTGTTGTCCACATTTTTAGTATATTGGTTCAGGTCCTCCCCCGGAAAATAAGAAAAAGAATTTCCTTTCAAGACAATGCTTCTTGGTCCTGAATGGCATTGGGCACATAGATCCAAGCGCTGTTGGCGGTTTAAGTCCTCTATTTTTAGGGTAAATTTGGCCTCCATTGCCTCGGGATTCTCCTTGTGAAATACTACATGCTTGGCAGACGGGCCGTGGCAACGCTCACAATCTATCCCGTAAATCATTTGAGATTTGTCAAACCGATTTCCTTTGGGTGACGGTTCTACACTTTTAGCAAAGGTGATATGGCATTTAAGACAGGCATCCCTTATGGGTCTTGGCTCATCGTAATAGCTGGGATATCCCGGACTGTTCACCCAACTGTCCGTAGGAGTATAATAGGAAGCTTGCAATTGATATAATTCGTCATTATCCCAGGTGAGGTACGACTGCCCCCTAACTCCCGATCCAATAACAATATCTAATTTTGAAGGCGCAATTTCGGTGCTCCTATTCTTTATCTTGGTATGTTGATAAAAATATTCTCCATTCTTCAACATTTGAAACTCCACCGCCTTTAGGTCCAAAATATTTGTACCCTCCTTGAAACTTCCCTTAATATTGGATGAATCCGCTATGGCCCCACTATTAAAATGTGCCGTATTCAAATGAGCGCTATAAATATCCCTGTGGCACTCCATACAGGTTTTGGAACCTACAAAATGTTCCCCGTTCCCATGGGTTGCCAGGACTTGGGGATTGAAATATTCCGATTCCTTTGTTCCATTTTTACAATGGAACACCAAAGTAGTTAGCCCCAACAGCATAATAACCATTATGGAATTCCTAAAGAACTTTCTATTGATTATAGCCATATAAAACCCCTGCCCTTTACTTTTCTATATTGAAATAGACCCAACATTTTAGTGTTGGGTCTATCGATAATATCATTTGACTAATTCACCTTGATCATTTGCAGGAAATCATCATTTTTGGCCACCAGCAAATGCTTTTGTCCATTTACGGTTAATAGCTCCATGCCGCGAACATCGCCCACAATTTTTAAACCGGACTCCATCATGGTCTTGGCCATAAAATTTCCACTGCCATCCCCTTGAAGGTAGAGTCCAAAACTAGCATCGCCCCTAGGCGTTTCCACTTCGGCATTATACAAATTACCTGCCAAGACCACATCCAAGTTTCCGTCCTTGTTGAAGTCGTCTACCACGAATTTGTTGATACTTGAAATCTGCGCCAATTGGGGCAATGGCCTTGCGGTAAACACCCCATTATTGTTCTCAAGATAAATACTGGCAAAAGAATTAATCTCATAGCTCAAGGACTCCTCCAATAATTTGTCCGTGTAAATCTGATTTAAGGTAGCGCTTGCGAAGGAGTTATAATCCTGGAACTTCACCTTTATTGCCGGCATTTGTTGGGAAGAGCATTGCCTTCCCCTCACCGGGAATTCCGTTTCCCCTTTCTTATAGCTGAGTACTATGTCCGAAGTTTCATTGCTGTCAAAATCATTTAAATACACTTTAAAGGGCGACTTGGAACTGGCCTGATATTTATAATTTTTACCCAAATTCCCTACTACCAAGTCCTGATCCCCATCATTGTCAAAATCCCCTTTTTCTACCGAGAACCACCAGCCCGAAGTATTGCCTTGTAGCAGTTGATCGGATACATCTTCAAAAACACCTTTTACATTCTTATAGAATTTTATGGGCATCCATTCCCCAACAATTACCAAGTCTTCCCATCCATCATTATCAAAATCTATCCAACTTGAAGAGGTTACCAGACCCAAGGACTTCAACCCAGGAAGAACTTTTTCGGTAGCATCCACAAATTTTACACCCTCAGGGGTACTTACATTTTCCAAAATATAGGAATCTGCAGGGTAGGGATATTTCTTGGGAACCAATCTTCCACCTACAAACAAGTCCAAATCCCCATCCTTATCATAATCGGATACAGACACATTGAGCCCACTAATCTTGGTATCCGGAATGGCCTCCTTGTTGCGCTGAAATTTATTGTTCCCTATGTTCTCATAAAAGCGATCTTCATACCCCAAGGAATTGGGCTTAAATTCGTTACCTCCACTGGCAATATAAAAATCATTGTCCCCATCATTGTCTGCATCAAAAATTACAATCCCAAGATCCTCGTAATATTGGTCCTTTGCTAGATCGGGAATTTCCAATTCTTCAAATTGGCCCAAATTGGTTTGTATATATACAGCAGCCTGCTGCCCTACAGATGTCCCGACAATATAATCGTCCAAGCCATCCCCGTTTAAATCCCCAGTGGCAAGGGCTGGTCCCAAGGTAGAATTTTTATGTGGCAGCAATACCTCTACCCCAAAATCGTTAAAGACGTTCTCATTGTGCTTAAATAAATCCGGTGTATTTGTGGTTTCAAATTGCTTTTTAGCCTTGGCCATGAACTTCTCATTACTTACTAGATTGTTCTCATCATAGTTTATGGTAAGCCTTTGATTGGCCTTGATTTGATCAAGTTTGGTCGTTGTCCCATTTGGCCAAGCAACCACTATACTATCTACCTGCTTAACTTGCCCCAATCCAAAATGAAGTAAAGGCGTTACGGATGACAGATACCCGCGTACCGTGTTGTGCTCTTGAACCTGCAGACCATCAGTTGTATATACAGAGACCTTGCTTCCATTAGGCAGCACCTTCCCTTGACCCTTTAGATCCAAGGTCAATTGATTGCTGCCAGAGGAATTATTGCGATAAATACTGGCAGTATCTTCCAAATTGTTGATAACCAAGTCCAAATCCCCATCATTGTCCAGATCAGAATAGGCCACTCCATTGGAAAAAGTTTTTTCTTCAAAACCCCACTCATCGGTCTTTTTGGTAAAGGTTAGGTCCCTGTTGTTTTGGAACATATAGTTGCTCAATTTCTCCGAAGGTAATTCTTCCAGATACTTTAAAAGCTCAACCTCCTCTTCCTTATTTTTATAATTGGGATCTTTTTCCATTTTATTGAAAAACTCCCTGTACTTACCGTAAAAATCCTTGTTGTTTACATCCCTACGGATGCCATTGGTAACAAATAGATCTTTCCATCCGTCATTGTCAAAATCGGCCATAAGTCCGCCCCAACTCCAATCCGTGGAAGATACCCCGGCCAATCTGGCCACATTACTGAATAAGGGCAGCTCACCTGCCTCATTACCATTATTCATTTGAAGGGAATTCTGCATGTATTGGTGGTGAAGACCAACATTAACGGATTTATAAAAGGCAGCAGGATCCATGGAAGACATATTGGCCTTGGATCTAAAGTTATCCTCGGCGGACATATCCAATTGAAAAATGTCCATATACCCATCATTATTAAAATCTGCAATATCAGCACCCATTCCAAAGAAGGAGATTTGTTGTAAACTAGTATTGATCTGATTGGTAAAAGTTCCGTCCTGGTTATTGATAAACAAAAAATCGGGGGCATTGAAATCGTTGGATACAAAGATATCCGTATAGCCGTCATTGTTAACATCCGATGCCACAACACCCAAACTAAGCCCAAAGGAACTTAATCCCGCTTCCACGGTAACATCTGTAAACTTTCCACTGTCATTGCGATAAAGTCTGTCGGAATCCTTTATTTCATGATTGTCCAGCATATATTGATAATATTCCACCGGAGCTGTAAAGCTTGTAGGAGGATAATTAATGACGTATAAATCCAGATCTCCGTCCTTGTCATAGTCAAAAAAGGTAGACTGCATACTAATCCCATCACAGTCAATTCCGTATTCCGCTGCCTTTTCGGTAAAGGTGTTATCTTTATTATTAATGTACAGCACATTATTATTGGGGCCATTTTTTCCGCCTACGGAGCAATAGATATCCAAATACCCATCCTGGTTGATATCTACAAAAGTGGTTCCGGAATACCAACGATCGTCACCACTTATTCCTGCACTTTCAGAAATATCCTCAAATTCAAGATTTCCCTTGTTCAAATACAGCTTATTGGCCACCATATTACCCGTGAAAAAGATATCCTCTAGTCCATCGTTATTTACATCACCCACTGAAACGCCGCCGCCGAGATACATGTAAGGGTAGGTAAAATAGTTATACTTATGGGTTTCTGTAAGTTTATTTTTAAAATCTACACCGGTCTTGGCAGCGTCCAATTTGGAAAACAATTGTGTTGACTTTGGTTCACAGGATACTACCAACAGTGCCAAAATAATAAAATAAATAAATTTCTTCATCATAAATCTGAATTGACATAATATTCCTAAAATAAGAATAACCCCGCACATAAGTGCTAAGGGTTATTCAATATAATTGTTAATTAATATTTATTATTACTAATAACCCGGATTCTGGATTATTGAAGGATCCTTATCGATCTCTTCCTGTTTAATAGGCATAAAATAAACATGATCCTGCCAAATTCTATTTTCAAAAACAATGTTTGTAGGCCTATAGACATAATCAAAGAGGGAAGTATCCTTTCTATAATCCGTTACAGTAGTGCCCGGCTTTTGAGTGGCCTGAATCAATATTTGCTGTACCTGTTTATTCAAGGATTGCGGACCTTCCAACCATCGTTTCATGTCAAAGAGCCTAGCATCCTCATTTACTAATTCCTTATCGCGTTCCCTTTTATAGAGTTCCAATAATGCCGCACCAGATTCTGTAACCGCTGGCAGGCCATTTCTGAACCGGAGTTTGTTCAACCAAGTTATAGCTTCCCCTTCTTCCCCTAGATTGATATTGGCCTCCACATAGTTTAACAATACCTCCGTATATCTGATATATGGAGCATCTACTTTCTGAAGGTCATTGGGCCATGATGCCGGTTGGTTCGGATCCACGAATTTCCTGAAATAATAACCAGTTCTGGAACCGTTCCAATCTTCAACAGGACCTTGACGGGTATCCACACCATTAATAATGGTACCATCGGACAAGGTATAATAACCGGTCTGTAGTTCATTGAATTTATCAAATTTCACTACATCATCCGTTCTGGGCTTCCATGGTCCTCCATCATATAGGAAGGTAGAATAGAAGCGGGCCTCACGATTGTCATAGGGCGCTGCAGCATGTGCAGGATTGTCCCAATCGAACTTAGTGCCATCGGCAAAATCGTATTTGGAAACCAAGGCTTCTGTAGGTGTTGTTCCTGCCCATTCGTGATAGCCGTTGGGCCCATGGTACAATGCCACCATCCCAGGCCCTTGAGACCATTCATTACCACCGGGATAGGTCCTGGAACCAAATCCGAATTCCTCTACCAATCTTCCCCAAATAAAATCTTGGTTCTGATCTCCCTGAAGCCATATATCCTCATAATTTTGAATTGCCTCATCATGTGAAGCTGGTGATGTATAATCCAATTTATATCCTGTAGTGGCATCCAATAAGGCCTTGGACGCTACTTTAGCAGCTTCCCACCGTTGCAATTGGGAACCACTTGTCCATCCTATCAATTCAGGATTGCTATAGGAAGCTATGGTAGAAACCCCTGAATTTTTGGATGGCTCGTACAAATCACTTGCTACATGGGTCAGTACTCTGGACTTCATGGCCAAAGCTGTAATCTTATCTGCCCTTGCAGGATCTCTTGGTGCCTCCTCCAATAAATCTATTGCTCGGTCCAAATCCGATAAAATTTGATTAACCGTTTCCGCAAAAGTGGCTCTAGGATTACTGGCTTCACTATCCAAGGTCAAAGGCTCCAATGTTAAAACCACACCTCCGAATTGTCTCATCAACTGAGTGTAATAATACCCTCTCATAAAATAAGCTTCTCCTAGCAAACGATTCACTAAGCTCGCTTCCATCCCTGCCTCATTAAGGGTAAGTTTTTGGATAGCATTATTGGCACTTCTAATAAATGGGTATAATTCTGGCCAACTAAACCATTGCATGTCCATAAAGTTACCTGCAGGGTTCATCTTACCTTCCGTATAACCATCCACTCCCCTACCTGGGTGTGTAAAAACGGCCTGATCCGTAAAGGCATCCGTAGTCTCCTCACGGGTAAGGGTTCCCGCCCATGTTCCTTGGTACAGATCCAGGACCGCGGCCTCCGCTAATTTAGGATCGGACCATACACTTGTATCCGCAACTTCACTCAGCGGGGTAGTTTCCAGAAAATCCTCGTTACATCCCACAAAAAGAAATCCGAAGGCCAATAAGGCTGTAATTTTTAAAACATTCTTCTTCATCTTTATATTTTTTTAAAACGTTATTTGCAATCCGGTCATTATTGTTTTCAACATGGGGTATGCACCACCATTATTGACCGCTCCTCCACTAGCATTCCTAGTATTACCTACATCAACACCGCCCTGGGTTACCTCTGGATCAAAGGGGAAGTCGGTAATCGTAATCAAGTTAGTTCCCGACACTGAAATTCGCAAACTTTTAATTCCAAATTGACTTATTAAATCCTCATCCACACTATAGCCAAATTCCAAGGTTTTTAACCGGAAAAAATCCCTGGTTATAAGATAGGCATCCGTTTGTCCAGAATACCATTGATCCCCACGATCCGCCAATCTAGGACCATAGGCATCTGGATTGTCCAAAGACCAGGCACGATCACGGACATCACGTTGCACGTTGGCTAGGGTTCCGGACATAAAACTCCACTCATAGGTATTATATCCGCCAGCCGAACCTGTCCAATACATATTAAAGTCCAAGTTCTTGTAATTAATGGCAGTATTCCATCCAAACTGGGTATCGGCAAAGGCACTACCCCCAACTCGGGTCTTGTCCTCCGGTCCAATCTTTCCATCACCACTAATATCCTGAACTCTAGCATCACCAGGCTTTAACAGAGGGGTTACCCCACTGTAATCCAAGGTTTCGGCATCAATTTCAGCCTGGGTACGAAAAACCCCATCGTACTTATAAAGAAGAGGTCTTCCTATCTCCCCGCCAGTTTCACGTTGCCAAGGTCTATCAGCCAAATCGGGCTCATCAAAGAATACCAATTTGTTGTTGGAATCACTAAAGTTAAACGTTAGGTTATAACTAAACCCAGAATCATTTGCCCCGTTAAGGCCCATGGTAATCTCGTAACCAGTGTTTTCAAACTCCCCTATGTTTACGGCCGGTGCGGCAATACCACTATATTCCGGCAATGTTTTTAAAGGGGTGGTTAAAATATCCGTTCTTGAGTTTTTGTAGATATCAAAACCAAGTGTTAATTTGTTGTTCCAGGTTCTCAAATCGATACCAGCGTTTTGTGAGACGGCCGTTTCCCAAGAAATATCGGGATTTGCCACTTTGCTCTCATATGCCGTAGTATAAACAGGACCTAAACCTGTAGCAGACAATTCATAGGTTGCAAGATACTGAAAAGGCTCCACATTATCATTACCCAACTCCCCATAAGAACCTCTTAGCTTTAAGTAATCAATAAAAGGCAATGCCTTTTTAATGAAGGATTCTTCGGAAACAACCCAACCTACAGATACTCCTGGAAAGAATCCAAACCTATTATTTTCAGGGAATAGGTAAGAACCATCATACCTAAACAAACCTTCAACTAAATACTTGTTCTTGTAGGTATAATTTAGACGGCCATAATAGTTTAAACGGGCGGTCTCATAACCATTTCCAAAACTATTTTGCCCCTCATTACCGCCTAAGTCCAATTGCGCTAGATCACTGGAAAGGAAAAACCTTCTGAAGGCTCCAAAGAAACTCTGCTCGGATTCCTCACGGGTAACACCCCCAAGTAATTTAAAGTAATGGTCTCCTAAATCCAATTCATAGGAAGCATTCAAAGATGCAGTGAAATCCGTTAAAGTAGTATGTTGTTGATTTAAACTGGGATCACCTGGACCACGCTGGGCGGCGGTCAAACCAGAGGAGTTTCTATTTACCCCATCCCAGGTATAAAGCGTCCATGGACGATTCCATAACTTATAATCATAATTCATTTTATCATAAGAAATGGTACTCATTAACTGCAGGCCTTCCACTCCGGGAACTTCAAAAGTGATCCCAATATTACTCTGTACGTAATTGGTACTATTGTCTACATAACCAGGACCATCCGTAACCCTTATAGCCGGGTTGTTACCATTTTCAATATCAGGCCCATATTCACCGGAAGGCCAGAAAGCCGGGAACCAAGGATATTGTCTTACCAAATCGTTGAAAACATTCCCTGGTGAATTGGTAGCTGTATAATTTTCTTCCTGTCTTGAATAAAGACCCACATTCATACTTAAATGATCATTGATCTTTGCATCTAGATTCAACCTAAGATCGTACTGTGTATACCCTTTTGGGGCATTTTTAAAGTTTACATCCTGTCTCAAGTGGCCTAAGGAGGCAAGATATTTAACGTGCTCCGTACCTCCGGAAACCTGTAGGTTCTGACGCTGAATAGGCGCTCCCCTTGTAGTTACCTCCTTCATCCAATCGGTATCTGGATACAACCATGGGTCGTTTCCTGCGGCCGTCTGTTGAATTCGATCGTTGGTAAAGGTTGGATTCACGGTCTCACCATTGTCAGATCTTACGTATGGTGCACCTCTGCCGGCATGGGCAGCATTCCATTCCCCTACGGGTAATTTATACACATTAAGTACGTTTACCAAATCCATATATTCTGCACCCGTTAACATATCAGGGGTTGTAGTGAAACTTTGCAAACCATAATTACTGGTAATTTTTACTTCAGGCGCACCCACTTTACCGCGTTTGGTAGTTACCAAGATTACCCCATTCGCAGCCCTTGCTCCATAAATGGCCGCAGAGGCATCCTTAAGTACCGAGATGCTTTCTATATCGGCAGGGTTGATCCTAGTAATACCTCCTGCCCTATCTGGGATACCATCAATAACCACCAAGGCCGAAGAGTTGTTAAAGGTATTGGTACCACGCACCCTAATCCCCGTATTTTCCGCTCCCGGAGCAGCGTTACCAGTATCAATGTACAGCCCGGCAACCTTACCCGCAAGTGCCGTTCCTAAGTTGGGGGATGAAGACTTTTCAAGTGCTTCCCCACCTACCGTAGCTACAGATCCAGTTAAAGTTGACTTTTTCTGGGTGCCGTAACCAACGACTACTACTTCCTCCAACTGACTTGCATCCTCTTCCAGGGTAACACTTATGGTAGATTGACCATTAACAGCTACTTCCTGGGTTTTAAAACCAATGTAGCTAAATATCAACACTGCATTGTTGGCAACACCCGAGAGGGTATAGTTCCCATCAAAATCGGTTTGGGTACCATTGGTGGTGCCTTTTACCACAACACTGGCCCCAGGCAATGGTCCGTTAGCATCGGATACCACCCCTGAAATAGTTTGTTGTACCTCAGCCAAATTAATTGGCTCCTCGGTCCTAAAATTTGTAAATGCCTGCACACTGCTCAGCGCCATGGCAAACATCAAAACCAAAAGCTTTCCTTTGAGCTTCCCTCTTTGAATGATTTCTGTTTGAACAGAAAACCAGGTTTTTTTCTCCATAATGTTAATTGTTTTGTTAGTTAGTTAGTTACAAGCGGTTTAATAAAATTATCATTATTAATTATTTCAAAATTGGCGCATAAAAGCTCCCAAAACAAATTGTCATTACACCCTCTAAAGCGAGGTACTATACGTTAAATGTCTGTGGAAATCCTATTATTCCAAAAATGAATATTAAAATCAAAGCCATGCCACTTCAACCTGGATTTTAAATCAATATATAATAACCGTAAAAAAAACACTTACTTAGCAAATATATTAATTAATATTAAACTTTTGTTAAGATACCACAATTTTATGTTAAAAAAAATTGCAGGATGTTAAATATCCTCATAATAATTTGAGGGGGCAGCCTTTTAACAAGCTCTTGAGAGCCTCCAATATCCTTAGGGCGAGTAGGCATACCATAAATCCCATTTATTGCCTATATTAGTGGTATAGCCACTCCCCTATAGGCCGTCCCCAAGCCTTTTATTGAATAAGATATTATCCATAAAAACTAAAAAAACTATGAAACTAGGTGCCTTTTCAATTAGTCTTAATGTTAAAAATCTTAACAATTCCAAAGCATTTTATGAAAAACTCGGATTCTCCGTTTTCGCAGGGGATATCACCATGAATTATCTGATCATGAAAAATGGAAATGCCTTGGTGGGGCTATTTCAAGGCATGTTTCCTAACAACATCCTTACCTTTAATCCAGGCTGGGACGAGAACGCCACAGCGCTATCCTCTTTTGACGATGTTAGAAAAATTCAGGCCCATCTAAAAAGCAAAAATCTAAAATTGGAGCAGGAGGCAGATGAAAAATCGACCGGACCGGCAAGTATTATGCTGACCGATCCCGATGGCAACCAGATTTTGATAGACCAACATGTTTAATTTAGCCAATGGTCAATTCTAATATGTAGGCAATGGACTTAAACTTTACCACCAACACCATCCCATAAAAATGAAACCTCTAATAGTCCTGCTAGCCTCGTTTTTAATAGTCTTGCTCGTTTTATATTTTAGGCGGAAGCAAATAAAATGGCAATTGGCCGGACAAATCGCCATGGCCGCTATGTTGCTGTTTACCTCTTTGGGACATTTTATGTTTACCGAAGGTATGGCCGCCATGATGCCAGAATTTATCCCCCTAAAAAAGGAAATGGTCTATTTTACTGGAGTCATGGAAATTCTATTTGCCATTGGATTGCTTATTCCAAGATTGAAGACCCCTACGGCATGGTTGCTAATGCTATTTTTTATCCTCATACTTCCGGCCAATATTAAAGCGGCCGTAGAAAATATAAACTATCAGACCGGGGAACTGAATAGTAGCGGCATTGATTATTTGTGGTTCCGAGTGCCACTACAGATAATTTTTATCCTCTGGGTCTATTTCACCACTTTAAAAAAAATTGAATAGTGCCTCACACTATAGAGTATTGGCCTCTGATTAGAATAAACATAATTGATCATAATACCCATGAATAAATATCTTCCCATTGTATTGCTATTACTAATTAGTGGGTGCAACAAAGCAAAAGTTGCCGTAAACGGTCAAAAAGATTACGCTCCAAACATCACGGAAGTCCAGTCCCAAAATATTTTTGCGGAGACCAAAGACTTCCCTAATAACACACAGTTGGCAATTGCCATTATACACAATGGTACTACCAAATTTTATGGAATTAAACGTGTAAATGATACCATTTTAACTATTGACAACCACGACAATGTTTTTGAAATTGGCTCTATCTCCAAAGTATTTACAGCTACCCTATTGGCAGACATGGTAGTGAACAATCAACTTGGCCTGGATGATAACATCAACGATTATTTGGAATGGCCCCTTAAAGGTGGTGTGAAAATAACCTTCAAACAGTTATCCAATCATACTTCAGGACTTCCAAGACTGCCTACCAACCTTCTATTGGATTCGGTGGACCTAGAGAATCCATATAAGGACTACGATGATCTAAAATTGAAACAATATTTGACCCAAGACCTTCAACTGAACCAAAATCCAGGGGAAAAATCCGAATATTCCAACCTGGGAGTAGGATTGCTAGGGTATGTACTAAGTGAAATAGATAGCACCTCCTATGAAAACCTGCTTCAGACCAAAATTTTAACGAAGTACAATATGACGGGCACTACCTCCAATCGAAGGCTTATTTCAAACCAGTTGGTCAAGGGACTGGATGCCCAAGGCAATGAAACCCCAAATTGGGATTTGAATATTTTGGTGGGCGCTGGAGGAATTGTTTCATCTGTAGCCGACCTGTCCAGATTTGCCCTAGCACAATTCAATGATTCCGACCAAGTATTGGCATTGACCAGAAAACCTACCTTTAACCTACAGGCCAATAAAGCTGATATTGGATTGGGCTGGTTCATTCAAAAGAAAATAGAGGAGGACTGGATTATGCATAGCGGTGGAACTGGGGGCTATAGATCCCATATGGTTCTTGATATAGCGAACAAAAATGGCGTAATTATTCTCTCCAATATTTCAGCCGCACATAAAAACAGTATGAACATCGATAACCTTGGCACACGCCTAATGGGAACACTTAAAAAATCCCATTTAATGGCCCAACAATAACGCATAAGGGAAATACGACAACCCATAGGCAAAAAAGAATATTCCTTACTTAATAGTTTTTATATATTTTTAAGTCTCCTACCTATAATAATTATGGAATACCTGCCAATAATATGTTTATGTCAACCTAAAAATATATGAACCATTTTTTTATTCCTTTTCTCTTACTTCTATCCGTTAGCAGTACAGCCTATGCACAAAAAGAAAAACTGAACATCATAGTTTTTATAGCTGATGATGTTAGCTGGGACGACCTTGGTTGTTACGGGAACACACAGGTCAAAACCCCCAATATTGATCAACTGGCCAGAGACGGATTAAAGTTTAATAATTTCTATTTAACGGCAAGCTCATGTAGTCCTAGCCGAAATTCCATAATTACGGGGAGATACCCACATAATACCGGAGCTGCCGAATTACATACCACGCCTCCCTTGAACATGGTATCCTTTCCTGAGCTATTGAGGAACAACAACTATTATTCGGTCATGGCAGGAAAGTTTCATATGGGCCCCTATGCCAGACGTGGATTTGATATGATGTTTGAGCATCGCAATGAGAATGGGGATGGGGGTGAAGAAAGTTGGCTAAACTCCCTTAAGAAAAGACCAAAAACCAAACCCTTTTTTATGTGGTTCGCATCCTATGATGCCCACCGGGATTGGGGACCCAACAAATTTTCGGGAACACACCAACCCAACCAATTGGAACCCCCATTCTATTTATCCAATGGAGACGAAACAAAAGCCGATTTGGCCAAATACTATGACGAAATTTCAAGGTTCGATTTCTATATTGGAGAGGTGGTCAAGGAACTGAAATCACAAAAGGAGCTGGACAATACCTTAATAATTATTATGTCCGATAATGGACGGCCATTTCCCCATAGTAAGACAAGGGTCAATGACCGTGGTACGAAAACCCCATTTGTTATGCATTGGCCCAACGGAATAAAAAATAAAAATACCTCGAGTAAAAGCCTAATAAGTGCCGTGGATATCGCCCCCACAATATTGACACTTGCGGGCATTGATAGCCCCGACCATTTTCAGGGCCATAGTTTCAACCGACTTCTAACCGAACCAGACCTCCCTTTCCGCAATTATCTTTTTGCCGAGCACAATTGGCACGACTATGAAGCTCACGAGCGTATGGTCAGGAACGAAAATTATATGTATATATTAAATTCGAGACCCATGCAACCACAAAAAGGACCATTGGATGCAGTGGGTAGTCCGTCATTTAAGGAATTGGAAATCTTAAAAGACCAAGGTCAACTTTCTGCCATACAGGCAGATGTGTTTATGGTACCCAGACCCCATGAAGAACTTTATGATTACAGCCGAGACCCCCTACAATTGCTCAATGTGGCCTCGCTACCCGAGTACGCGGAAACACTAAAAAGCATGAGAAATATTTTAAGCGAGTGGATGACGGAAACTGGAGATAATATCCCCAAAAACCTAACCAAGGACTGGTATCTTAAAGAAGCCGGATTAATAAAAACGGAGTTTCACAATGTTAGGGGAGAAATGCCCGGTCAGAATTTAAATGCTACAGAAAATAATGCAAAAGGGGCATTTTAGGCTAGATTATTTGCAAAAATATTATTTCCCAAAGAAATATGGAAAGTAATGGCCTAAAGGTCTTGTCCATAATTCCAACGATAAATAACAAAGAATATAGAATGACTTTCCCAATGGCCCATAAGTTCCATATATTTAAAGAATAAAATTCACATTAAAAATGAGCAACAAGCAATTGACCATCACCGCCAGTATTTTGGCAAAAACCGAAAAACGCGAATTTGTAAAGCAAGCCCTATTAAAACTTATACCTCCTACCCTTAAGGAGGAAGGCTGCCTAAACTATGATCTGCACCAGGACAATGAAAACCCTGATCGTTTTTTCTTCTATGAAAATTGGAGCAGTTATGATCATTGGCAACAACATAACAACAGTGCACATATAGCAGCACACAGAAAGGCTACCGAAGGCGCCGTAGTAGAGGTAATTATAGGTCAGTTAACTCCGGTTAGTTAAATGTTTTGCATTTAAAAATGTAGTATCTTTCAAGGACCACGGTAAACACATTTACCGTGGTCCTTAAGTAATTTATAAACATGAAAAAATACGCTACACTATCCCTTTGTTTCATTCTATTGACGCTTACGAGCGCTTTGGCCCAAAAAGAACCAATAAAATTGGGAGTAGTTGGCCTTACCCATGGGCATGTTGGCTGGATATTAAATAGGGAAGCCAAGGAGGATATCATTATGGTGGGTATTGTAGAAACCGATCGAAATCTGGCCCAGCGTTTATCGGAGAAGCACGGCTTTCCCATGGAAATGGTATTTAATACCATGGAGGAAATGATCGCTGCCGTTAAGCCCGAGGCTGTAGCCGGCTTCGGTAACATTTACGACCACCTTGCCATTGTGGAAGCCTGCGCTCCCAGAGGCATCCATGTAATGGTAGAAAAACCCTTGGCCGTTAACTTGGATCACGCCAAAAAGATGGAGGCCCTTGCCAAAAAACATAAGATTCATCTTCTCACCAATTATGAAACCTCTTGGTATCCCACCAATGTAAAGGCCTATGAACTGCTCCATAAGGGCACTATAGGCGCTCTTAGAAAGGTTATTGTAAGGGACGGACACAAGGGGCCGAAAAAAATTGGAGTAAGCACCGAATTTTTAAATTTCCTGACCGATCCCAAACTCAATGGAGGTGGTGCCATTATGGACTTTGGGTGCTACGGAGCCAACCTTATGACCTGGATACAACAAGGCAAAAGGCCCAACTCGGTTACCGCAGTAACCCAACAGCTACAGCCAGAGAACAACCCCAAGGTCGACGATGATGCCACCATAATACTTACCTATGATAGTGCCATGGCTATTCTGGAGCCTTCATGGAACTGGCCTATTGGCCGTAAGGATATGGAGATCTATGGAGAAAAAGGAGCAATATATGCCGATAACAGACATGACCTGCGATTACGGATTTCGGAAGGATACAGTGGTTATGATGAGGAAACTTTTAAACTAGGGGAAAGGGATGCCCCTTATGACGAACCCTTCGCCCTGTTCGCTTCCGTGATTAGAGGAGAAACTACCTTGGACAGGTACGACCCCTATACTTTGGAAAACAATATGATTACCATGGAAATCTTGGAGGCTGCCGTTCAAAGTTCAAAATCGCAACGCACCATCCAACTTAAAAAATAATTTTCTTGAAAAGCGATATCAGAAAACAAAATCGAAAAAAAGTTGTATCTTATTGAAAATTAGGTTCGTATACCCTACACCCTCTTCCCGACCGGCATAAATTACGCTTATACCCCCATTGTTGTGTTGAATTCTAAAGCAATTGGAAATGAGGATTACGATTCTTTTACCTGTTGTGCTTTTTGCTATTACGGGTTTTGCCCAGAACAAACTCCCTATAATAGATATGCACTTGCATGCCCTCCCTGCTGCACTTAACGGACCGCCGCCTACTGCCATCTGTGCGCCTCCGGAAGAAATGCCCGTTCATGACCCTGCAAAATCTTGGGCAGAGGGCTTCAATCAATATCTCAAAAATCCCGAATGCGAAAATGCAGTGTGGGGTCCTGTTACCGATAAAGAAGTTATGGACAATACCTTGGAGATTTTAGAAAAAAACAATATTTATGGAGTAACCAGCGGAGCCCTGATCGATGATTATATGGCTAGTGGCGGTGACCGTATAATTCCTAGCTTACATTTCAATTTTTTTATGGCCGATAAGACTCCAGAAAAAGTACGGGAATTCCTGTCGTCTGGAGAATATAAAGTGTTTGGGGAAGTGGCCATACAGTACAATGGCGTTTCTCCCAGTGATCCAAGATTTGAACCCTATGCGCAAATAGCCGAAGAATTGGATATTCCGGTAGGAATTCATGTTGGCACTGGACCTCCCGGTGCGGCCTACCTACCGGGAGTTGGGAATTACAGGGCCAAACTACACAGTCCCTTAGTGGTAGAAGAACTGCTAATGCGCCATCCGAAACTAAGAATCTATTTAATGCACGCAGGGTATCCTATGATAGATGATCTTTTGGCCGTGCTTTGGACCCATCCGCAGGTTTATGTTGATGTAGGGGTAATTTGTTTTGCTATTCCCAGAAAAGCCTTTCACGAATATCTAAGACGTATTTTTGAAGCAGGTTTTGGAAAACGGGTAATGTTTGGGTCGGACCAAATGAATTGGCCCGAAACTATAGAGGTTGGTCTTGAAGCTATCAACACAGCTGATTTTCTGGATACCCAACAAAAAAGGGACATTCTTTATAACAATGCAGCAAGATTTCTCCGCCTTAGTGATGAGGAAATTGCCATACACCACGGAAAAAAAACGAATTAACCCCATGGGCTTTGCCTATATAAACCAAATAACCTAACATTGCCTAATGTTTTCTTCGTTTTGGGCGTTCCCTCCTTCGTCGGGCGGGCCCTTGGCTATATCCCTGGCGTTGCTGCGGGGATGCCGCCGCGGTCCCTAACGCATTGCAAAAGACCAAAAGGTATCACTTGTAAAATTCCAAGTTTATTGGAGGGAATAGATGAAATAAAACTTCGAAATCACAACACAACCCAAATATAAAAAAGTTGCAAATACCGAAATCTAAAGATCTACCCACTTAAAATCATTGGGCTCTGTTGCATCCAACAACTCAACGTTCAAGGTCTTGGCCGTAGTTTTCCCCATAACAAATGTATTTTCCAGATCCAGCCCCTCATAAATGGTAAAGCTTCTGTTGCCCTTTGTCCACAAATTTACCTCGTAGGTATAAGACTTATTTTCCTTTAATTGTCTAAAAACGGATACATATTCTAATTTGGGCAATGTTTTCCATCTGCCCAGACCTATAGGTCCCACACGATACTCTTCCTTGTATTTCTGATTTTCAAGATCGAAGAAAATACTCTTTATATTTGAAAATATAATTCCCTGGGCCATACAAACTGTGGCAATATAAAATACACCAAAATTCCGGCTGTCATCCCTTCCGTCCGATGGGACAATTTCGTACCCAAAAAAGAACATGGCCAGCAAAATAATGGCCAAGGTATAGAAAACGGAAGCTATCACGGTCTGCCATAAGGGCCTTACTCCCTCAGAAATTATGATCTTACTCTTGTCCATAGGCCTTAAAACGACAAAAGCCATACGAAACGTACGGCTTTTGCTTAATTTATTTTTGGCATTAAACTATGTTAATCTGCCAGTACTATTACTTTATTGTTCTTCATTTCAACAGTACCACTGCTAATTGCAAGGATGGTGTCGCCATTGGAAGCTTTGGAAAATTTGTCCCCATAAACTTCGTCCAGTACTACATTACCCTTTATCCTTACCTTTCCTTCTTGTAGCAGGGAAACGATAGGGGCGTGGTTGTTCAACATTTGAAATTCACCATCAATTCCAGGAACCGTTACTGCAGTAACTTCTCCGGCAAACAAAGTAGCCTCTGGTGATACAATTTCTAGATACATATTTTTATCGGTATTCAGTATTCAGCACTCAGTATTCAATGGTATCATGCCAATTGTTAACTGATTACTGCCTACTCATTTACGCTTCAGCAAGCATTTTCTCTCCAGCTTCAATGGCCTCTTCTATGGTACCTTTAAGGTTAAAAGCAGATTCTGGAAGATGATCCAACTCGCCATCCATAATCATATTAAATCCTTTAATAGTTTCCTTAATATCTACCAATACCCCTGGGATACCTGTAAATTGCTCCGCAACGTGGAATGGCTGGGAAAGGAAACGTTGTACACGTCTTGCCCTACCTACGGCCAATTTATCCTCTTCGGACAATTCTTCCATCCCCAAGATGGCAATAATATCCTGAAGTTCTTTATAACGTTGCAATAACTCCTTTACCCTTTGGGCACAGGCGTAATGATCTTTCCCTAAAATTTCGGCGGTCAAAATCCTTGAAGTTGAATCCAAAGGATCCACCGCTGGATAAATACCCAACTCAGCAATTTTACGTGACAATACCGTAGTAGCATCCAAGTGGGCAAAGGTTGTTGCCGGAGCTGGATCCGTTAAATCATCCGCAGGTACGTATACCGCCTGTACGGAAGTAATGGAACCTCTTTTGGTTGATGTAATACGCTCCTGCATGGCGCCCATTTCTGTTGCCAAAGTTGGTTGGTAACCTACCGCTGATGGCATACGTCCTAAAAGGGCCGATACCTCGGAACCTGCTTGCGTAAAACGGAATATATTATCTACGAAGAATAGAACATCCTTTCCTTGGCCTTCACCTGCACCATCACGGAAATATTCTGCAATTGTCAAACCAGACAAGGCCACACGTGCACGTGCTCCAGGAGGTTCGTTCATTTGTCCAAAAACGAATGTCGCTTTGGAGTCCTTCATTACTTTTTTATCTACTTTGGATAAATCCCATCCGCCTTCTTCCATAGAATGCAAGAAATCATCCCCGTATTTTATAATACCGGACTCCAACATCTCGCGAAGCAAATCGTTCCCTTCACGGGTACGTTCCCCAACTCCTGCGAATACAGAAAGTCCACCATGTCCTTTTGCAATGTTGTTGATCAATTCCTGGATAAGTACCGTTTTACCAACACCTGCACCACCAAATAAACCAATCTTACCACCTTTTGCATAAGGCTCTATCAAATCGATTACTTTAATTCCAGTAAACAATACTTCCGTAGAAGTAGATAAATCCTCAAATTTAGGAGCATCCCTGTGAATTGGAAGACCGTCTTTACCAGCTTTGGGCAAATCCCCAAGACCATCAATCGCATCTCCAATTACATTAAATAGACGACCATATACATCGTCACCTATTGGCATCTGGATTGCGCTTCCTGTTGCTTCAACGGCAACTCCCCTACTTAATCCATCTGTAGAATCCATAGAAATAGTCCTAACCGTATTTTCACCTACATGGGACTGTACTTCCAAAATCAACTTGGAACCATCTTTATTAATGATTTCCAAAGAATCATAAATCTTGGGAAGGTCCGCTCCGGACTGAAATTCAACATCAACTACCGGGCCGATGATTTGGGAAACTTTACCTGTAACTTTAGACATTACTTGAGTATTTACGTTTTACTGTTATCTTTAAAATAAAAACAGTGCGACATACCGCTTTGTTTTTAAGGCTGCAAAGATATGTTTTCCATTCTTAAAAAGAAATTGTTTTTTTAATTTTTATGGAAGAACTGAGGTATCCTTTTTCCGTTTGCCAAAAAATACTACTTTCCACTCCTTTCTTAGCTTTTGCTATTCAACATGAATAAGTTTTCAAATACTAACCAATATTAACTTAAACACAAAAAAATAAATTCAGTGATACAAAAAAAGCAC
>TARA_R110002020_G_scaffold38860_4_pt1 | contig 53492 bp, 35 predicted proteins | sample TARA_R110002020 | Tara Oceans TARA_R110002020 (sample SAMEA4396489) | marine metagenome | biome: Westerlies Biome; feature: [MES] marine water layer (ENVO:01000295) within the mesopelagic zone...; material: water (ENVO:00002006), including particulate matter (ENVO:01000060) such... | reverse complement strand
ACAACTGATTTTAAATAAAATACATATCGAACTCACGTTAAATTATGTCTTTTATTCTCCAGATATATATCTTAACCAAGCCATTATTTCTTGGGTATGGAGATGATAATCGTTTATTTCTAACGGAAGGCCTTTTTGCTCCCTCAATTGCAAACAAAAATCCTGAACTTCTTTCAAGGATTCAAAAGCAGTGCTTTTGACTAGTTTTTCGGATAAAAATGTAGCTATCAAAGCCATTTCCGAAGTATTGAATTCAGGATGGTATTGTACCCCAAAAAATGACCCATTCTTATAGTCGAAAGTCATGCCCTGCACCTTGGAATGCGCATTACTGGCCAAAATAATAGCATTTTCAGGTGCTTCTGCCACCTCGTCATAATGGATACACAATGCCGTAAACGGCATTTTTCGATGTTTAAAAAATGGGCTTTCCTTTCCAGAAGCTGTTACTTCAATGGGCTTGGATATCCCAAACTCCAATCCATTAGGACTTAACGCCACCTTTCCCCCGGCCACTACGGTGGCCACCTGCATCCCCCAACAGCTGCCGTAGAACGGCACGCCGCTTTCAAAAACCTCATCGGCAAAATTCAGTTGCCCATGAACATCCGGAATATCATCAAGAACACTTAAGGAACTTCCTGTCCATAAAACACCGTCATACTGCTTCAATTCCGCAACTGTTGGCAATCCGCCTGTACCATCTGCAGGAAAAGCAAAATCTGTCTGTGCCTTTGGAACCAATTCCTTAAGCATAACCTGAAACGTAAGATGATAGGGCTTTATCCCAAAAGCTCCCCGCTGTAGACGTGTTTGTTCGTTATTACCTTCTACAATTAATAGTTTCACGCTTACAGTCCGTTTATATCTCCAGATACCGCGGCTCTAAAAAGCTGCTCCAAATCCTTCGCGTTAACAGGTTTGGCATTGGAAGGAGTGGAAGGATCCTTATAGGCCATTTCCCCAATTTCCTGTGCATTATCCAAATTAATGTCTATTTCCTTTAAAGTATGCGGGATATTCAATTCTTTTCTCAAACCGATTATATAATTGATAATAGCATCGGTACCCTCCTTTTCCAGACCCAACACCTTGCTTAAATGCACCATTCTTTCCTCTATTGCCGATTTGTTCTGCTTTAGGGCATAGGGCAATATTATAGCGTTTAACAGACCATGTTGTTTATTGTATATAGCACCTAATTGATGGGCCACGGAATGCACGGAGCCCAATCCTTTTTGAAAGGCAGTTGCACCCATGGATGCCGCTACCAACATTTGGCCCCTAGCTTCCAGGTTTTTTCCGTCCTTAACTGCTATAGGTAAATACTTGGCAATAATTCGGATAGCCTCAATGGCAATACCATCGGCCATAGGGTGGTACCCTGGAGCGCAATAGGCTTCAATGGCATGCACCATGGCATCCACACCGGTCCAAGCCGTTATATGTGGTGGCAGGCCCAAGGTTAGTTCCGGATCCGATATCACGATTGCCGGTAACATTTTTGGATGAAAAATAATTTTCTTAGTATGCAATTTTTCATCCAATATTACCGAAGCCCTACCTACCTCCGAACCGGTACCAGCCGTGGTAGGGATGGCTACAATAGGTGCAATTCCGGCAGGATCTGCATAACTCCAATTATCTCCCACATCTTCAAAATCCCATAAGGACCTTGTTTGGCCGGACATAAATGCGATGGTCTTGGCCGCATCAATGGCAGATCCACCTCCAAAGGCAATGACCCCATCATGTTTGTTCTTTAAATAATGGGCCACCCCATCAACCACATTTTTTTCTGTTGGATTTCCCTGCACGTCACTATAGACGGTGAAATTCAACCCATCCCTTTTTAGAATGTTTATGGTCTTCCCAACTATATCCAGTTTTACCAAGCCTTCATCGGTAACAAATAAAGGGTTGTTGATCCCCAATTTTTTGCATGCCTGCGATAGTTCGTTTATTCTACCATTTCCAAACCAGATGGTGGTAGGATAATTCCAATTTGTATTTGCTAATTGCATTAATTCTTATTTTTTAAATTCTATAAACTGATCTAAAATTTTTTACTTCCCTTTTCTAAAATTGAATGATTTAACCCGGGTAACATGGTCGTATCCCATTTTTGACAATGTAACGCCCTTGCCGGAATTTTTAACGCCCGTCCAAGCCAGTGCAGGATCCAAATAATCGCAACGGTTCATAAAAACGGTACCGGTCTCAATTTTCCTCCCCAGATCAATAGCCCTATCCATATCGTTTGCCCAAAGGGAAGCGGTAAGTCCATATTGGGAATCATTCATTGAACTTAATGCCTCCTCATCATTCTTCACCTTCATAATCCCAACTACGGGTCCAAAACTCTCCTCGGTCATTACCTCCATACTGTGATCCACATTGACCAGTACATGCGGAGATAAATAAGGCGTATCTTTTTTGGATGCTGCAAACAAAGATTCGGCCACCAAGGATTTTGCCCCTTTACCCAGGGCCTGCTCTATTTGTTTTCTGACATAATTGGCCGCATCTGTCTTTACCATAGGCCCCAAATTGGTTTCTGCATCCAACGGATTCCCTAATTTGTACTGCTTTGTAAGTGCTACAAATCCATCAACAAACTTGTCGTAAAGCTTTTCATGAACATAAATTCTTTCAATACCACAACAGGACTGCCCACTGTTAAAAAATGCCCCGTCCACCAAATTTTCAACACTATTTTCCAAATTGGCATCGGCCATGACATAGGCAGGATCCTTTCCTCCCAATTCCAAACCACAGGGTATAAATTTGTTTGTCAAGGAATTCTGAACGGCTACTCCACCCTGTACAGAACCCGTAAAGTACACCCCGTCTATTCGATTATCACCAATTAACTGGGCCGTATTTTTATGGTTCAGGTGCAGTATCTGAAATACCCCTTTTGGCAGTCCAGCCTTTGCAGCTGCCTTGGCATAACGTTCCGCCACCAGCGGTGTCTGGAAAGAATGCTTTAAAATAACCACATTTCCTGCCATTAAGGCGGGAACAATAGCATTTACAGAGGTCAAGAAAGGATAGTTCCAAGGACTCAGCACGCTAACCACACCGATTGGAACACGCTCTACCCATCTTTTATCGGGATTCGCGGCATCTACAACTTTATAGTCGCCCAAAGCCTCTTCCGCTATTCCTATCATATAATGGGCACGGTCTGCAAAGCCCTTTATCTCTCCAGGGGATTGTCCCAAGGGCCTCCCCATTTGCCAGGTTATTTCGAGGGCGATATCATTTTTATCCTCAACAATGGCTTCAACAAAGGCTGTAATAAATTTAGCACGCTCGGTAATGGAAAGATTGGACCAAATCGGAAATGCATTTTCAGCCAAATTTAAGGCCTGTTCAATATCCTTTGGACCGTGCTCTTCGGCAGAATAATAAATAGTGCCGTCTATAGGTGTTATTGTATTTATCATTTTCTTTTATATTATTTCGAAGTAACGTTTTAATTGCCAGTCTGTTATAGCTCCCAGTTGTTGTTGATCTTCCCATAGTCGGGTATAAGCATAATGATCCACAAATATATCACCAAACAGGTCCCGTGCAATTTTCGAGTTCTTGAATTTTTCGGCAGCTTGGGACAAGGTCCTGGGCAACTGCAGTTCCTGGGAAAAGTCTACATCGTAAGCGTTTCCATCTACCCCTTTTGTAGGTTCAATTTTATTCTCTATTCCCCATATCCCGGAACCAATAGCGGCTGCCAGTGCCAAATGGGGATTAATGTCAGCTGCGGATACCCTATATTCCACTCTTTGCGATTTTTCGGATCCTGGAATGGCCCTGAGGGCACAGGTTCTATTGTCTACGCCCCAGGAAGCCGCAGTGGGTGCCCAAAAACCTGGAATGAGTCTCGTATAGCTGTTGCATGTAGAGGCTACCATAGCCAAAAATTCAGGCATTAGTTTTTGTTGCCCTCCAATAAACCATCGCATCACATCGGACATGCCTTCGGATTTATTTTTATCGAAGAATGCAGAGGAACCGTCCTTATTTTGCAATGAAATATGAATATGACCGGATTGCCCCGGATAATCGGAAGACCACTTGGCCATAAAGCAGGCCATTAAATTGTTTTGTTGCGCCCAAACTTTAATAAAATTTTTAAACAAAGCTCCATTATCGGCTGCCCTTAAGGCTTCAGAGTACTCAAGGGCCCCTTCGAGCACCCCTGCACCAGTCTCTGTATGCAAACCTTCAAGGGGCATGCCCATCTCCCTGGAGAGTTCCATTATTTCGTGATAAAAACTGGCATGGGTAGAACTGCGCAATATGGAATACCCAAAGTTACCTGGCGTCATTGGTTCCAAATTATGGTAATTCTTATCGCGAACAGATTTAGGGGATTCATTAAAAAGGAAAAATTCGAACTCAAAAGAAGCACTTGCCTTAAGCCCCAAGTTTCCCAATCTCTCCAAGGTTTTCCGCAGAATAGATCTTGGACAAACACTTGCTGCACTGCTCTCTGAAAAATCTACCAAAAAAATAACGGACTTAAAATCCTCCGTGGGCAACATACGCATACTGGATGCATCTATCGTAGCGTTTGCATCGGTAAAACCATCTGCCCAGCCAGTAAAGGAATCGTTGTTATATAGAACATCATTGGAATCCCAACCAAAGATGACACTACAAAACCCAAAACCTTTATCCAAAGCAGATAGAAATTTTTTTGAATTTACATATTTCCCGCGGAGAACACCATCGACATCCACCACGGCCAACTTAATATTTTCAATTTGATGTTCGTTTATATAACTTCTAACCGATTCTATGGTCATTTTTGGTGCTTCCTTTTTCATCTGTTTATTTTTATTGTGAACTATTAACCTATAAGTCCCCTGTCATGGACATTTAAGATTACATTTTTCAGCTTTTTTAATTGATTCGGTTATCCTTATTCCAATATTTAGTGATATGCCTTAGATATAGTTGAAAATATATTAACGGTCACATATCCCTGTTTACATTATTGCCATCCCTTCATAAAAATGCTCCATAAAATTATTGAATAATACCTAGCTAGAGCTGTATAATTTAGTTTTTTACCATTGCTTTCTGTGCTTCGTGCTCCAAGGCAAATTCTTCCTCAGGCGAGAGTATCAATCGGTGTCTCCCTTGAACCCCAAAGTATACCAACCCGATAATTAGATACCCTATGGATATAAAAACGGCAGTTCTATAAGATTGATCCTGTAGTTGAAAATAGATGATTACACTGGCCAGAAAAATAGTGGCCCAAGCACCTGGTTTCCCAAAAGGGCTAATATATGGTCTTACTAGATCCGGCTTATTCTTGCGTAATAACAAAAAGGAACCACATTGTAGAATATACGATAACATGGCACTAAAAACAGCAATATTGAGCAAGGCGCCTCCAATAAATACCTCACTTTCATTCCCGGCCAAAAACTTGGTAACCATTAAAACCGTAAATCCAATGAGAGAACCAAGAATCAAAGCTGTGTAGGGCGTTTTTCTTTTGCTATGTGTCAATGAAAGTAACACCGGAAAATACCCTGCCCTGGACAATGAATAAATCTGCCTTCCAAAAGCAAAAATAATGGTATGGAAAGATGCCAACAGCCCAATGGAAGCTACCAAGGCCAGAAGCTTGGCAATATTATCTCCGTAGAGCACCTTAAAGCCGTCCAATAAGGGTTCCCCAGATTGGGAAAGGGCGTATGACCCTAAAGGTATGGAGGCATTGAGCCAAAGAATTAAAAAGGCCGAAATAATCAAGGTGATAATACCATAGGTCAAACCCTTGGGCATATCTTTCTTTGGATCCATGGATTCCTCCGCCGCCAAGGGCAGCTGTTCAATGGCCAAAAACAACCAAACCGCAAAGGGCATTGCTTTGAGCGCTCCTTCCCATCCCATTGGAAAAAGGGAACCGCCCCCTCCCTCCAAATGTTCAGCACTCCCATCCGCTCCAGCCTTAATATCCAAGGCATAAGTCATAAAATCGGCACTTCCAATAGAAGATACCCAAAATATGCCCAAACATCCTAAAGCCAATAAGGTGAGTGCTACCGTAAATTTGAAAGAGAGTTCCACACCTACTATATTCAAAACTGTAAATATGGTATAAAATCCGAACCACCAAAAAGGCAACATCTCCGGTGCCGTTTCAAAGATGCCCTGCATATAATTACTTAGAAAAAAAACAATAACGGCAGGAGTAAGTATAAATTCCAAGTTTTCTACCAAGCCAGTGAAGAATCCGCCCCAGGGTCCCATGGCCGACCTTGCAAAAGAATATGCTCCGCCAGTATGCGGCAGGGCGGGAGACATTTCAGCGACACTTTGGGTAAGTCCAACATACATAATGGCTACAATACAAGTAGCGACAAACATTCCTCCCCATCCTCCGGAAGCCAATCCTAAGTTCCATCCGGAAAAATGTCCGGAAATCACCGCTCCAACACCCAAGGCCCATAAGGACCAAACACCGGCGTGCCGTTTGAGTTCCCTGGATTCAAAATAGGATTTGTCCATTTTCTTGTACTTCACGCTTTTGCCCATATCAATTTTCTTAGTTTTGGTTTGATTAATTGTTGACTAATATACAATGATTTACAAAAAACATCACCCTATTAAATTGAATCAAACTATATTTTTTTAACAAAAAACCATAGGGAAAAATCCCTATGGTTCAATAGATTTATAATTTGCTTTATCTTGGTTGCACCATTAATTATTATCGGCAACATCCCACCATAATCTCGTGTTTAGGTCGTCCCCGCCCATTCGGGTAACAGCCTGCTGGTAGTTGGCATTATTGGTTGATTTTACGGAATTGGGATACTGGAACCTTACCGGGACCTTTTTATCGTTTACGGCATCCGGACCTGGTATAACTTCCGGCATTCCGGTACGCCTCCAATCGGACCACGCTTCAAAACCGGTATAAAAGAGAGCTATCCATTTTTGAAGGGCTACCTTTTCCAACTTTTCAGCGGTTGTTCCGGTATAGGCCACTGTAGTCTGCGCAATATAGCCGTCCAGGTCAAAGGCCTGTAGATCCGTAGCGATCTCGTTCCAGCCCCCGGCAACGATCCTATCCAAGTAGTACGAAAAGGACGCTCGGATACCATTTTCATAGTAAGTGGCGGCATCACCTACGGTGATAAGATTTCTTTCCCTGGCCTCTGCAAGGATAAACTGTAGCTCGGAATAATCCATAATGATGGTCTGGGAAGCTGTTGGGGAGGCAAGCTCCACATTACAGGCCCTGCACGCCAATAAAATACCAATTCGCGAAATAAAATTGGACCCCACCTCATCGGGGTTTCCGGTAGGGCTGTATCCTAGGGCGGCCTCATCATCCAGGCCGTTGGGCATACCTACATAATCATCCAGATTGTCAGAATAGATTCCCTTTCCGGAATTGGAAGTAGGTTGCGCAAAAACAATAAGCCTTCTATCGTTCAGATCCTTCAATCTGGTCTCCAGGGTAAGGCTCAGCCTAACCTCATCAAAACTACCGGATCTTGTATTGTATTTGGGTTGTGGATTATCGGAATTCCATTGCAAGAGCGCTGCATCCCCATTGCTTTCAAATATGGGGTATGTTGTTGGGTCTCCCATAATCTCTACCATACCGGCCGTAGCTTTGGCCTGGTCCACATCACTGATCCTCATCAACAGACGGAGCCTGAGCGAATTGGCAAACTTCCTCCATTTCAAAACATCCCCACCGTACAAAATATCCCCGGATATATTCTGTGTTCCGGTCAATGCTGTATTGGCTGCTTTTAAGTCGGCCAAAAGACCGTCATAAATTTCCTGTTGGGGCGTAAATTCCGGGGTAATATTATCATCCGTGATCCCCTTTACGGCGTCCGCGTAGGGCACATCGCCATAAGCATCCGTAAGGTAGGAATAGATCCATGATTTTACGATAAGCCCAACACCGTAATAATTTTGGCGATCCGGATTTTCCCTGGTATCGCGAATAATATTCTCAATATCGCGCAGTCCGTCATAAGCGTCATTATAAGGGTCACTGGTAGGGGACCACTGATATATATCCCCTGAGGTAAACTGCAGTCGCGCTCCATATTGGACCACGGTAAAACCCTCTTCCCATCCTTGGTTCCCCCAATTATAGGCCATTTGTCTTAAAACCCCCGGTAAGAGCAGTTCCGAGGAAGCTTGCTCTGGAAAGTTGGGATTTTGGTTTATTTCTTCAAAGTCTTCCGTACAACCCATAAAAGCTGCCAAAAGAAACATCGTGAAGAAACCCTTTTTTGATATATGTATGTTTTTCATCTTTTATGCAATTAAAAATCGATTTGTAAATTCAGAGTGTATGTTTTGGTACTGGGATAGGACATATTCTCTATACCGGGCTGCAGGGTGCCTCCGGCCACCGAGACCGTTTCCGGATCAAAATGGGGGTTGTCCGTCCATAGCGCCAAATTCCTTCCCGTTAAAGACAATCTTGCCTTGCTGATGGGAAGCCTGTCTATAATTTTCTTGGAAAGGCTATAGCCCAAGGTAACCTCGCGCAATTTGGTGTAGGAGGCATCGTACTTGGCCGCCTCCACGTTGTCACGCTCGTAGTAGCGGTTGTTGAAGGTCCTAACGTCCACGTTTATGGTGTTGGGCGTATATACTCCGGGAGAGGTCTCCAATACCCCTTCTGCAACGATTCCGGTCTCCCTTCCTTCCAAGGTCTCCTTTAACTGCCCGGAAGTGGAACCTATCGTCTTGGTCCTGGATACTACTATCCCGCCTTGTCGGATATCGAACATAAACCCAAAATCCAACGACTTGTACTTAAAACTGTTCAGTATCCCCAAGGTATAATCGGGGGCATAATCGCCCTGGTACACCAGATCGTCCGTCCTGATGGGGATACCGCTGTTATTTACGATCATTTGCCCGTAATACTCACTGCTCTCGTCCTCTACACGTTGGAATCCCCTACCGTAAATGGCACTGATGGAACCGCCTTCCCTGGCCTGGATAAAGACACTGTTCCTCTCTGTAAGCGTATAATCTATACCTCCCAGATCGGTGACCTCGCTCCTGTTCCTGGAATAGTTGAACATGGTGTTCCAAGTAAAGTTTTCCGTCCTGACGGGCACAACGTTCAACATGGCCTCGAACCCATAGTTCCTCACCTCACCGGCGTTGATAAGCTTACTGGTATACCCGCTGGAAATATCCGTACTTATAGGTATGATCTGGTTCTTGGTGCGACCGTCATAATAGGTGGCATCCAAATTAAGCCTACTTTGGAACAAACGGATATCGGCACCGATCTCATAGGATGACGTAATCTCGGGCTTCAGGTCCGCATTGGGGATCAAGGAGGATTCCGTCAAAATCGGGTTATCCCCAAAAGGCGTTTCGTTGGTAAAGAAACTGGACAACTTATAGGGATCCGTATCATTACCTACCTCGGCATATGCCGCCCTTAATTTTGCAAAGGACACAAATTCCGGCATTTTGAACATGTCACTGGCAATGGCACTCAAGGTAACCGAAGGATAGAAATAGGAATTATTGTCCGTAGGCAGGGTACTGGACCAATCGTTACGTCCGGTTACATCTAGGAAAAGTAAATTATCGTAGGCAAACCTGGCAAAACCATAGAGACTGTTGATCCTCTTCTGTTCGTTGTTGGTATATACCTCCAGCGGCCTTCTGGTGTTGTTGAAGGAATACACGCCCGGGTTGATCAACTGCGGTGCAACGGTCTGGGTATACTCCTGTTTCTGGCGAAATTGGTTGCCACCTCCGGATATATTTACGTTCCATTTCCCGTTGAAGGTCTTATCATAGGACAAAAGGAAATCCGTATTGGACTCTTCAAAGAACACATTGTCCTCCCTATAGTAACCAAGGGGGAAACGCTGTGTGCTGAACGCCCTTTTCTTGGTCCTTAGATCGCGATAGAAATCCCTTCCGGTCCTTACCATTAAGCTCCAATTGTCGTTTATGGTGTAATTGGCACTAATGTTTCCATATACCCTGTCCTTGTTCTGGGAATTGGTATTCTCATAAACGTTGAAGAAAGGGTTGTCGTGATAGTTGTAATTGTAGTTGAACTGCTGCAGATCTTCCCTGCCGGGCATCCAATAATCCCTCATACTGTTGGTGTTCAATTGCCTACCGTACCAGATAAAGAGATACATAATACTTTCCGTACCATAGCTTAGGGAAGGCCTATTGTCACTATCGGATTTCACATAATTTACATTGGTATTGATCGTCAGTTTATCCGTCAGGTCAAGGCCCGTATTCAGATTAAAGGTATTTCGCCTAAGGTCCGTATTGGGCACTATGCCCTCCTGATCCAGATTTTGATAGGAGAACCTGATATTGCCCAAGTCCCCCGATTTGGAAATGGCAATGCTATTGGTCTTTGTGTAGCCCGTATTAAAGAAATCCAAGGTATTGTCCGGATTGGAAACCCATGGGGTTGGAATAATAGGGGAATTGCTCACCAAATAATCCCCACCTCTGGTACCGTCCTCCCGTGGCGAATCGAACTGTGGGATCATTAGCCCGGTATCCAATCTGGGGCCCCAACTTTCGTCAACACCATCGGCGATACCGCTCCCACTTCCGTCAACGAATGCAAACTGCTGGTTGTTCCCCTGGCCGTATTCGTTTTGCCAGTCCGGCAACAACAGAACGTTTTCCATAGTAATTCCAGAATTGACGGTAATCCCCAATTGGCCCTTTTTGGAAGTTCCCTTCTTGGTGGTTATAATAATGGCCCCGTTAGCCGCCCTGGCCCCATATAATGCCGCGGCGGCAGGACCTTTCAACACGTTGATGGATTCTATATTCTCCGGGTTTATTTCCGAAGCCCCATTTCCATAATCCACATCCTGAGTCCCGGAACCGCTCGACCCTACAATTTCATTACTGATGGGGGTACCGTCCACAATGAACAAAGGGGAGTTGCCATTGATGTTCAGGGAAGCATCGCCCCTTATGGATACCCTGGCGGAACCTCCGAGGCCCGAGGGGCTGTTGGTAATCTGTAGCCCGGCCACCTTTCCGGAAATGCCGTTCAAAAGATTGGGCTCCCTGGCCGCGGATACCTGCTCGCCATCAAGCTCTTGGGACGCGTATCCCAAGGACTTCTTTTCACGTTTAATACCTAAGGCGGTTACTACCACTTCACTTAGACCGGTAGCGCCCTCTTCCAAGGTAATAGAAACATTGGTCTGCCCATTTATTACCATTTCCGAGGTAGTAAACCCTATATAAGAAACTACTAGAACTGCATTTGGCCCGCTGACATCAATGGAAAAATTACCATCAAAATCGGACTGGGTACCGTTGGTAGTTCCTTTTTCCAGTACGTTGGCTCCAGGCAATGGGCTACCATCACTGTCCAAAATAGTGCCATTTACCTTAAACGGCTGATACAACTCAACCTTTTCTTCTTTGTCCCTAGTTGGGGGGGGAACATTTTTTTCCGGTTTAAGCACTATCTGTTTATCCAATACCTCATAGGTAATGTGCATCTTAGAAAAAATTCTATCAAGAATTGTAGTTACCAATTCTTTATCAGCGCTCACAGAGACAATTTTTTTATAATCTACCTCCTTATCATTATACATGAATTTGAATTCTGTAAGCGACTCAATTCTGTTCAATACACTTTCGATGCTTACATTTTCGAGGTTCAAGGTAATTTTGGTCTTTTGACCATAAGTTTCGTTGGCATGAATTTGAAAAAGCGAAACAATCAATAATAATGTAGTAAGTTTCATCTTCAAATCATATTGTAGCCGAAAACGGAATTTCCTCCCCGGCATGATCAGGTTTTTCATATTTTTGCAGTGTTTTTTAAGTGGTTAATTAATTTAATCACGTTAGATCGGGAAGTGTTGGCGCACTTTCCGATTTTTTTTTGCCTTTGAGACTTATAATATAAGGGTCCCGCAAATATTGTGATCTGTCCATGAAACTGTTTAAGTTTTATTCTTTGGTTCTTTTAGGCGTCTTTTTCCACCATGCTTCAGCTATTTTTCGGTCCGTAGCTATGGCTATGCACCTCAAAATACCTTCGCCTGACAAAAAAATACACTATAAAATATTCCAAAAACAAAATTTAAACAGTTTCTAAATTTTAGAAAGTCTATTTCATTGGCAGTTGTTTTTGCTTAGTTAGTTAGTTTATAATTATTTGTCTGTCGTTGATCTTGTATTCCATTTCGTAAGTGACGTTGAAGGTTTTAAACACTTGATCGATGCTTTCAACATCAAAACTTGCCGTAAACATTTCTTCATCAAGTTCGGGATTATTGTTCACGATATCCACATTATAATGCCGCTCCAATTTCTTTACTATGTTCTTAAAGGGCACATGCCTTAAAATGATTTTCCCATTCAACCAATCGGTGTGCATAGCTATATCCGCTTCTTCTACTGAAATTTGTTTATTGTATTTGTTCCATTCCGCTTTAAATCCAGGTTCCAGTAAAGAAGCATTGGAAGAATCAAAAGTGTCCTGTTTATTGTATACAGAAACCGACCCTTCCAAAAGCGTAGTATTGACATATTGATCTTCCGGATAGGAGGATAAATTAAATTTTGTCCCCAAAACACGCACATTAAGCCCATTGGTATTTACTATAAAGGGATTTACCGAATCCTTGGCTACATTAAAAAAAGCTTCCCCATCCAGAAAGACCTGCCTGTTTTTTGTTTTTAAGAATTGCACTGGATATTTGAGGGATGTTCCAGAATTAAGAGTTATCTGGGTTCCATCGGAAAGCAATAGATCAAATCTCTTACCATAGGGAACAGTAAGCGTATTATAGGTTATCTCCTCTTGTGAAGTCCCATTGTTCTTGTAGACTAACTGTGCCCCTTGTTGGGCACCCAATACATTGCCTTCAGAATCTACAACCTTGGCCTCTCCCCCTTCTGAGATTACCTCAATATTTCCATTCTCCAATTGTAATATAATGGCATCCCCAGGAATAACGGGCGCAGTACGGGAATCAACAATAGTATTCCTAAATATAAAACCAAGCCCCACTAGAATTGCCAAAATAGCAGCAGATTTCAAAATAGCAGGTGGAAGGCGCCGTCCGTTTCTGGAGCTTGGTTTTTTGGCATTGACAATACCTTGGAAGGAAGCATCTAAACCCACATCCGTTTCATCCAAGGTGGATGCCACATATTTGGCCTTGATCTCAAGGAATCTTTTGGCATTTTGATCCGAAGAAACAATCCAGTCCTGAACTTCCTTTTCCTCCTTTGAAGTCGCAGTACCCCTTAAGTATTTGTATATTTTTTGATCCTGCATCGTCATGTGTTACCTTTAATAGACGATTCAGAAAAGATTTACACCTAGTGCCGGATAATAAATTTATTATGAAATTGAGATAAATTCCCTTAAATGAAACCTCATATGCCTCAGGGCAGTGGCAATATGGTTATCTACCGTTTTGTGTGAAACACCCATCTGTGCTGCTATTTCACTATGCTTCAAGCCCTCTAGTCGGCTCTTCTTGAAAATATTTTTACATTTTTCAGGCAACAATTCTATACTTTGAATAATTTTGCTTTCCAATTCGTTTTCAAGCAACAATGAGGCTGCTTCATCCTGAATAAATTTATATTGAATTTCGGATTTTATGCGAAAACTATTATCTATGTAGTTCCTCTTAACCTTTTCGTGCCTCAATTGGTCCAGGCACAAATTCTTGGTCATGGTATATAAATAATTATTGATATTGGACACATCGCCCAGAGATTCTTTATTTTCCCATATTTTAAGAAATACGTTCTGTACTATACTTTCTGCCTCCTGTTGGTAGACTAGGTATCCTTTTGCAATTTGTACGAGTTTGGGGAAGTAGAGTCTGAACAAGGTCTCAAATGCACACTTCTCTCCCTTTTCCAAAAGGGAAAGAAAAAGCTCATTGTTGATATTAGGCTGACCTTTTTTCAACTTATAATTGGGTTTAAATATCCGGCTCCAAGAATTTACCAACCTAGAAAGCAACTTCTTCCTATTAATATGGCATACTGATCCAACTAAATTTTCCCCTTCAACATCAAGATCGTACTAAACCTATAGGTAATTCCATCGTATTCGCTTCCTTTTCCAAGTGGCATCCCTGCCATTGATAAATACAAAATCACCACAATTTAACAAAAAATTATATTTTAACCAAGAATCAAATTTCTTTACTCTGCCTATAAAAATTGATTTTGGATTTTCGTAGTTTTACGGATGCTAATTGCCTATTTCCTCAATTTTTACAGGTCTTTTTTCCCGTAATGATTTTATGGCAGCTAGGCCAATTTGAAGCGACCTCAAGCCATCGGTGCCATCTACCTCCATGGCATCACCATTTTTTAGACTTGTTACATAACTTGCCATTTCGGATTTGTAAGCCGCCGCATATCTTTCCAAGAAGAAGTGCAACGGTAGTGATCCTTGTATTCCCTTGCCAGTATACAGTCGATGTGAATCCTCATAATTATTGTCTGCCTGGGCCATTCCCTTGGATCCGAACACCTCTATTCTTTGGTCATAGCCATAAGCGGCTTCCCTACTATTGTCTATAACGGCCATGGTACCGTCCGTATAGGTCAAGGTAACCACAGCAGTATCTATATCCCCGGCCTCGCCTATAGCAGGATCCACAAGGACTGCTCCTTTGGCATAGACCTCTTCGATTTCCTTGCCCACTACAAATCTGGCCATATCAAAGTCGTGTATGGTCATATCCAAAAAGAGACCTCCGGATTGTTTAATATAGCTTACCGGTGGTGCTCCTGGATCCCGACTGGTAATTTTTACCAAGTGGGGCTGCCCTACGGCACCCTGCTTTACCAAATCATGAACTTTTCTAAACTCCTTATCGAACCGGCGATTAAAACCCAACATCAATTTAATATTGGCTTCTTTTACCACTTTTAAAACCTCTACAACCCGTTGCATGGATAGATCCAAAGGTTTTTCGCAGAACACATGGATACCGGCTTTGGCCGCCATTTCAACATAGTCGGCATGGGTATCTGTCGGGGAGCAGATGACTACAGAATCGAAGGGGGCAACAACCAATAGTTCATCATAAGTATTGACAATATGGGGTATCTTCCTTTCCCGCGCATATTCCCTACATTCTTCCATGGGATCCATTACGGCCACCACTTCCACCTGGTCCATTTGAAGCAGGTTTTCCAAATGGATCTTTCCTATCCTTCCCAACCCTGCTACCGCGAATTTAACTTTAGTCATTGATGTATATTTCTTTAAAATTGTTTCGTAAATTTTGATTTGTCTATAACCCTAAGGATTTTATGTAGTCCCTATTGGCCTGTGCACATATTTTGGGATTTCCCATGCCCGGTAGAATGTCCTGCTCCACTACTATCCAATCGTTATATTTCATTTCTTCCAATATTTTTACAATGGATTGAAAATCTACCGCACCTTTCCCCAGTTCACAGAATACCCCCCTTTTAATGGCATCAAAATAATCCCCGTTGGCCTCCCGGGACGCTTTGGCCGCTTCAGGGCTATAATCCTTAAAATGCACATGCCAAATTCTTTTGCCATACTTTTTCAGGGCCTTTACAGGATCACCTCCTCCAAAGGCATAATGTCCCATATCCAAACACAATCCCAACAATTCCGTATCGGTCAGGGCCATAAGTTTATCTATTTCTTCAGGGGTTTCTACATATCCGGCACAGTGATGATGAAATACCGTCCTAATACCGTAGGCATCCTTCACTGCCTTCGCTATCCTTTCCGCACCTGCGGCATATACTTTCCACTGTTCTTCCGAGAGTCCCATAGCAGGGGTAATTCTTCCCGCATTTTTGGTACGTTCCGGAACAGAACCATTGTCATCTGCCAAAACAATAAAAGAATTCCTGTAGCCGGCATTGTACATAAGTTCCGCTACTTTTAAGGCAGAAACAACACCTGCATCATGGTTGGCAGCTTTGGCCAATGCAACGGGCACAAAGGCGCCCAAAAGATCCAAATGCCTTTTTTCCAACTCTGCTTTTAACAGGCTTGGGGTGGTGGGCATATAGCCCCAGTCCCCCAATTCGGTGCCTATATATCCGGTTTCCTTTATTTCGTCCAGCACCTGTTCAAATCCTATCTCTTCGGATTTTTCTTCCAGGTCAAATTCCAAGGCGCCCCATGAGCATGGAGCATTTGCGATTTTCATCATTTTATAATTTCATTAAAATTTTCTTGACCAAATATTCGGCCATCTTTCAATAATTACCTTGGTCTGCGTAAAGAATTCTATAGCATGTTTGCCCTGACCGTGCAGGTCGCCAAAGAAGCTATCCTTCCAACCACTAAACGGGAATTGGGCCATGGGGGCCGCCACCCCTATATTGATTCCGATATTTCCGGCATCGGCCTCATTTCTAAACCTTCTGGCATTAGCACCGCTACCGGTAAACAAACATGCCATATTTCCATAATTTCCACTATTGACAAATTTTAGGGCATCATCTATATTTTTCATGGATATAAGACTCATCACCGGACCAAAAATCTCTGTTTTAATCAATTCCTTATCCAAGGCTACATCCTCCAAAATGGTAGGATTTAGGAAGTTTCCTTTCTCATAGCCTGAAATGGAAGCATTTCGGCCGTCTAAAAGCACTTTGGCGCCTTCATCTATTCCTTTCTGGATCAGGCCTGTAATTCTTGCTTTACTTTCCGAAGTAATAACAGGCCCCATATTTACTTCCCTGTCCAGACCGTAACCGGTTGTTCGGGATTTAACGGTTTCATAAAGGGCATCCTTGATCTGTCTTTTTTGATCATCCACAGTGATTATTGTGGAAGCGGCCAAACATCTTTGGCCTGCACATCCATAAACGGAATCCGCTATGATTTTCGTGGACATTTCTATATCTGCATCCGGCAGGATCACCACCGGGTTCTTGGCTCCCCCTTGGGCCTGCACCCTCTTACCATTGGCGGTACCCTTGGAATAAATATATCTGGCCACCGGGGTACTTCCCACAAAACTCACCGCTTTAATGGCAGGGTGTTCCAAAATGGCATCTACAGAATCCTTACCACCGTGCACTAGGCTAACAAGTCCCTTTGGGATATCCAATTGGTCCAAAAACTCAAAAATCTTCATCATGGTCATGGGCACCTTCTCGGATGGCTTCACCACAAAGGCGTTACCAGTAGCAATGGCATAGGGCAAGAACCAAAAAACGATCATACTGGGAAAGTTGAAAGGCGTTATACAGGCTGCTACGCCTAAAGGTTGCCTGATCATCATCTCGTCTATTCCCGTAGCAATATCCTCAATAACATCTCCAGCCATTAGCATAGGCGTTCCACATGCCACTTCAATATTTTCGATTGCCCTTTGGATTTCCCCAACAGACTCCCCATAAGTTTTCCCGCACTCCTTGGTAATAATTTCCGCAAGCACTTCGGTATTTTCCTCCATTAGGGATTTTAAGCGATATAACACCTGAACCCGTTTTAGCACCGGAACCTTACTCCATTCCTGATATGCTTTGGATGCCGAAGCTACGGCCAAATCAACATCCTTTTGTGTGTCCTTTCCATAAGGCACCTTGGCCAAGATTTCCTGGGTGGCCGGGTTTACAATATCTATTGTTTCCTTAGATGTACTTGGGGTCCAAGCACCATCGATATAATTTTTTAGAGTTTCCATTTTTTAATTATTTAATATTTTTGATCATCGCAGTACTACTGGTTGTTCCAGAGCAATACATATATTAATATAGTAACGGCGCACAAACCAATGGACATGGGAATGGTGTATTTCCAAGCTTTCAGGTTTACAGCGCCAACATCGGTAATTTCATACAAATTCCCGTTGGGATAGAAATAGGACACCGAATACATTATGGCCACATTCAGCAAGAATTCTATACCCCATAGATGTACAAAATGTATACCGTGGCTAGTGTAGCCCCAGGTCATGAAAATATAAAAACAGAGTCCAAATATTAGGGCCACTTTAGCCCCGGTTGCAGAGACTTTCTTCATAAAGAAGCCCGCCAATAGAATGGAGGCAATGGGAATAAAAAATATTCCGTTAAGCTCTTGCAGCAATTGATAGAGTCCGTCCGAGGCATTGGCTACCATTGGGGCCGCGAAAATGGCCGCTACCGCCAAAATTGCGGAAGTGACTTTTCCAATCTTTACCAGTTTAACATCGCTGACATTTTTGGCAATATGCTTTTTATAAATGTCCATACTGAACAAGGTGGCCACCGAATTCAACACAGAATTAAAGGTACTCAATACCGCTCCCATGATTACGGCTGCAAAAAAGCCTATCAACCAAACGGGTAATACCTTTTTGACCAATTGAGGATAAACCGTGTCCTGTTGATCAAAGTAGGTGTCCTGGAAATAATAGTAACATATTACCCCCGGAAGCACAATTATTAAGGGAATCAAGATCTTAAAAAGACCAGTTATCAAAAGTCCCTTTTGGGCCTCCTTCAAATTTTTCGCCCCCAAGGCCCTTTGGATAATCGTCTGGTTCATTCCCCAGAAATATAACTGATTAATAATCAATCCTGTAAACAACACTTCAAACGGCAACACCGAATCCCTTGCCCCTACCACATTAAATTTCTCGGGGGCATAATCATATACCTTCACCAATCCGTCCCAGATGTTGTTATCTCCTATGGCTAGTAGCGCCAATATTGGTATCAACAAACCTCCCAATAAAAGTCCAAATCCATTAATGGTATCGGAATAGGCTACAGCCTTTAAACCTCCAAAGATGGCATATATAGACCCAATAACTCCAATTATGACCACTGTAATCCATAATCCTTCAGATTTGCTGACCCCTAAGGCCTCCGAAACCCCAAACAGGCTTTCAATGCCTATGGCCCCGGAATACAATACGATTGGCAGCAAGGTAACTACAAAAGAAAAGATGAGTATGGCGGCTACCATTGTCCTTGTCATCCCATCAAACCTACTTTCCAAAAACTGCGGTATGGTGGTGAGTCCCATTTTTAAATATTTGGGGACAAAGAAAATGGCCGCGATTACCAATGCAATCGAAGAGGTAACTTCCCAGGCTATAACAATAAAACCATTTACATAGGAATTACCGTTCATCCCAATAAGGTGTTCCGAAGAAATGTTTGTCAATAACATGGAACCTGCAATAACGATTCCGGTAAGACTTCTACCTCCCAAGAAATAGCCATCAGAGGATGTTAAGTTTGTTTTTCTAAGACTATACCATGTAAAAAAGGCAACCCCTCCCGTAAAAATCAGGAACGAAGTTAAAATGATGATGAGTTCGGAATTCATAAGTTTGGTTGGTTATGGTCTATAAGTAATACTTCTGGGTCTTTTTATTTTCCAGTGATGTCTTCAATGAATCCTTCACGGCATCCTTCTCGGATACTTCGGCTACTGCCACATCCCACCAGGCAAATCCGGGCACCGCTTTTTTACGGTCCACTTCAATATAGATTACGGTAGTCTTGTCAATAGTCTTGGCCTTTTCAAGGGCCGAATTCAGTTCCTTTACATTGGCAGCTTTAATTACATGGGCACCCATACTCGCGGCATTGGCTGCATAATCTATGGGCAACTTTCCTCCGTCCAATTGGTCTGTCTCCTCATTTCTATATCGGTAGTATGTTCCAAAGCCCTCGCTTCCAAGGGAACTGGACAAACTTCCTATACTGGAATAACCATCATTGTTCAATAAAATAATGGTCATTTTCTGTTTTTCTTGGATCGATGTTACAATCTCCTGGGACATCATTAAATAACTTCCGTCACCGACCATTACATATATCTCGCTATCTGGGCGTGCCATTTTTGCCCCTAGGCCACCGGCAATCTCATAACCCATACAGGAATAACCGTATTCCAGATGGAAGCCTTTCGGGTTTCGGGTACGCCACAATTTATGTAGGTCTCCTGGCAGACTACCTGCTGCACAAAGCACAATATCTTCAGGCTTGGAAAAGGAATTTACTGCTCCGATCACCTCTCCTTGAAAAGCGGGCACCTCATTCTTTTCCGCATAGATATCCTCCACAAACTGATCCCAGCTCTTATTAAAGTTTTCCACTTTTTTACGATAATCCCCATTCACTTCATAGTTCGCAAGCTCCTTGTCCATGGTTTCCAAAATAGCCTTGGCATCCCCTACCAATGGCAGCGCCCCATGCTTAAAGGAATCGAATTCCGTAATATTTATATTGATAAACCGAACATTGGGGTCTTGGAAAGCTGACTTGGAGATTGTAGTAAAATCGCTATATCTGGTACCTATCCCTATAACCAGGTCGGCCTCCTTTGCAATCTCTATGGCCCCAGGGGTTCCGGTTACCCCTGCTGCTCCCAAGTTCTGAGGTTCGTTATAATCCAAAGAGCCTTTTCCCGCAAAGGTTTCGGCAACGGGGATTCCCGTTCTATTGACCAATTTTTTCAATATTGCGGTTGCATCGCTATAAATGGTACCACCTCCCGCAATAATCATGGGTCTTTTACTGTCCTTTATCTGTTGGATTGCCCTGGACAAAAGTGTTTTATCGGGCATAGTCCTGCCTACATACCAAACGCGTTTCTGGAACATTTCCACAGGAAAATCATAGGCCTCCGCCTGTACATCCTGCGGAATGGATAGGGTGACCGTTCCTGTCTCAGCCTGCGATGTTAATACACGCATTACTTCTGGCAGGGAGGTAATCAATTGTTCGGGCCTGTTGATCCTGTCCCAATATTTGGAAACGGGTTTAAAGCAATCATTGACAGATATATCCTGACTTAAATTGGATTCCAACTGCTGCAATACGGGGGCAACCTGTCTGGTAGCAAATATATCCCCTGGAATCAGAAGTACAGGAATCCTGTTGATGGTGGCCGCTGCCGCTCCGGTGAGCATATTGGTAGCTCCGGGGCCTATAGAGGATGTACAGACAAAAGTCTGTAACCTGTTCTTTACTCTGGCAAAGGCCGCGGCCGTATGTACCATACCCTGTTCGTTCCTGGCTACATAGTAGGGGAAATCCAGATTTTGGTGCAATGCCTGTCCTATTCCCGCTACGTTCCCATGCCCTAAAATACCAAGACAACCGGCAAAAAATTTGTTCTGAACCCCATCCCGTTCTACGTATTGGTTCTTTAGATAGGCAATCGTGGCCTGAGCCACTGTAAGTCTTTTTGTTTTCATCTCTTTAAGAATTAAAATCCGCCCTTTTGATTTATAAAGTCCATGGATTCTTCCAAGGTTGGCATGAAGTTGGCACAGCCCTTTTTCGTCACTACTTGAGCTCCACTGGCATTGCCCATTCTACAAGCCTTTTTTAAATCCCAGCCTTGAAGGACGCCATATAAAAACCCGCTGGCGAAGGCATCTCCGGCTCCAAGTACATTTAAAACTGTTACTGGAAATCCGGGAACATCCTCTCTGGAGCCATCCTTTTGGTATATACTAGCCCCTTTCTCCCCCCGCTTCACGATTAGGGTCTCTATCCCGGAAGAAAGCAATTGTGAAATGGATTCATCAATATTGCCCTTTATTTCTGGGGCTGAAATTTGCTGTTCCTTAATGGTCACCTGGGAGGAATCGATAAGGGTAGCGGCCAGTATTTCCTCTTCCGTACCAATCGCCATCTTCACTCTTGGGAGTATGGCCCTTACGGTTAATCCAAAAGCTCTATAATCGTGCCATTGGTCTGCCCTAAAATCCAGATCGAGCACAACGTCCACCTCATTTCTATTGGCTATTTCGGTAGCATAAAAAGTAGCACTCCTAGTGGGTTCTATATTTAATGCGGTACCGTTGATCAATAATATTTTATAGTCCGGAATATTGGCATTGTCAACATCATCTATATCCACTTGACTATCTGCTGCATTATCCCTGTAATAGACCAAGGGAAATTTATCCGGAGGTTCAATTCCCAGCACCACTGCACTACTTCTACTGCCATTTTTTACTGGGATACAATGAGTATTGACCCCCTCCCCGTTCAAGAAATTGAGAATAAACTCGCCCACTTTGTCGTTCCCTACCGCGGTCAACAGACTGGCATTTACCCCTAATCTTGCACAGCCCACGGCTATATTTAGCGGAGACCCTCCCACAAAGGCATCAAACCCTTTAATATCATTAAATGGCGAACCAATATTCTGTGAATAAAGATCGATACTGGATCTTCCAAACGTGATTACATCAAATTTTTTAGTGCTCATTTCCAATTATTGATTATTCATTTCCGCAGTTACCAATGGCAATCTTTTGTCTTTTGAAGTCCATGAATTGTATATCCATTCATGATCGGGGTCTGTGGTATTGGCCAAACATTGATCGGTACCGGCCAGGAAATTTAAATAGTAGCAATGAAAGCCATGCTCGGCTACCACCGGATGGAAGCCTTTGGGTATCAACACAACATCGTTATGTCTGGGCCTTACGATCTCGTCCAGCGACCTATCTTTGGTGTAGACCTGTTGTATGGCGTAAGCCTCCGGCTTTTGAAATTTATAAAAATAAGTCTCCTCTTGTATTGGTTCCAAAACAGTCCCTTTTGCATCCACTATTCTTTCGTCATGTTTATGGGCCGGAAAGGAGCTCCAATTACCTGAAGGAGTATATACCTCCCGGACCACTATTTTACTGCAACCAAATCCTGGAGGGACTAGGTCATTAAACTGCCGGGTAGCATTATCCCCTCCAAAAATAACTACCGGGGTATCTTCCGGGGTTACGAATTTTGCAGGAAAATCTTCTTCTACCTTGCACCATCCATAGCCTATATCCAAGGAATCGCTCAATGCGGTCAAGGTAAATTTGCTATTGCGAGATAAGTATAGAGTATGTGCCACTCCACTAAAAACATCTTTTCGGCCATTTTTGGTTTCCCAATTGCCGTGATTGCTTTCCACTTTAAAGTTACCGCTTAAAAGCACTATCACCATTTCGTTACCTTGGGTATCATGTTCCCAGGTTTCACCCTGGTACATTAGCCTGGCCTCAAAATTGAGGTATTCCCACTGAGCCGATTTGGTGGTGATCTGATGGTATATTCCCGTTTTGGATTTTGGTTTTATGTGTAAATGTGAATTATGCTCCATAATATTTTATTTTAAATTTTCATGTCCCTTACTTTCCCAGTAGCCCCTAGAAGATCGAACTTTTGCAGCATAAATTTTTCGTATTCCGCTACATAGGTCTTCCCTGGGATCACAGGATCGAAAAGCTCGGGAGTATCCCTAAAAAACTCCCTGTGTACCCGTGTCCATAACAATCGCGTATCTGTGGCAATATTGATCTTGCACACCCCATACGCTATGGATTTCACAATCTCTTCAGGGGAAACCCCAGATGCCCCCTCGTTCAATTGCCCCCCAGCCATATTGATCCGCTCTATTTCTTCCAAATTAACGGCAGAGCCACCGTGCAGCACTATAGGAAATTGAGGCAATCGGTTTTGGATTTCTTCCAAAATACTAAACTGAATACCATCTCCTCCGGAAAATTTGTAGGCCCCATGGCTGGTACCTACCGCGACCGCCAAGCTATCGCATCCGGTGAGCTCCACAAATTCCTGCACCTCCGAAGGCTGGGTGTATTTGGCATATTTTTCGTCTATGGACAAATCATCTTCCACTCCGCTTAACACCCCCAATTCTGCCTCTACAACTATATTTTTTTTATGTGCCTCCTCCACTACGGCCTTGGTTCTTTTTACGTTATCTTTAAAACTGTCATGGGAGGCATCGATCATCACAGATTGATAATCGTTGGACAAAATCGCATCAAAAGCATGTTCCTCGTTCCCATGATCCATATGAACTGCATATACCGTTTTGGGAAATATTTTGGCAGCTGCCTTAATCATGGCAATCAGCATTTCCGGCCCGGCATAATTCCGTGCCGCTGGTGTTATTTGTACTATAAAAGGTGCCTTGGCCTTTTCCCCTGAACTAAAAAGTCCGAGCACCTGTTCCATAGTAAAAACATTGACGGCTGGAATGGCATATTTCCCATAACAGTGTTTGTAAAATATTTCCGGTGATAAGTGCATAAAAATTCAAATATTAAAAGCGCCAAGGAATCAAACTACTATAAATAAACAATAAAAATTGCCCTTTGGAAAACAATTAATGCTAAAAAAACATGCAAAGGTTTGCATTATGTACAAAATTCCCTTATCAATTGATTTTGGAATTCATTAAGAGATCTCATATTTTTACCGAGCAATTCCGGATAGAAAAACCTTATTGCCCAACTAATGTATATTGACCTTTAGTACAACAACATATAAAACAACTTTTACCTACTCCTTTAACAACTCCTCGATAGGCATACCAGTACAGGCATTCGGAAATTTTATGCCCAACAACATAGATATGGTAGGAGCTATATCTGTAATACTATATTTTTGAGTAGAGACACCTTTGGGAATATTATTGCCAAACCATAATAAGGGCACATGGGTATCGTAGCTAAACCCTGATCCATGTTCGGTACCATACTTTCTATCTTCGGTCCATGAAGGATTAAATAACACCACAATGTCACCGGAGCGTTTTAAATGAAAACCGCGCTGAACCATTCCTTTCTCGTCAAATGTATATTCCAACTTTTCTAGATCATTGCGAAGCAATACCTGAAAAACACCTTCTAAAGAATAAAGCTCCCTTTTACTCTCTTCCAAAACATCATTGTAATTGAGTTGATTGGCCTCTATTTTATCCATGTCCAAAAACAATTGCCCATTGGACATGTTTTCCACCAAGCCGTCTATCTTGAACAATGCCCCCAACCTCGTATTTACTTTGGTTACTATGTTTTTGGAACTGTAATAACCGGCAGGGACTTTATTATTAATAAGATATTGTGGCACATCTGAGGCAGCATGATCTGCCGTTAAAAAGAAAGTGTAGTTTCCTTTACCCATATGGGCATCCAATTTATGTAACAAGGACGCTATATCTTGATCCAATCTTAAATAGGCATCCTCTATTTCAATGGAATTAGGACCAAATGCATGTCCAATTTTATCCGTACTTGAAAAACTAATTGCCAGAAAATCGGTTTCATCACCTTTTCCTAATTTTTCATGTTCAAGGGCCGCATGAGCCAGCATTGCCACTATTGTATTTCCAAATGGTGTTTCTTGAAAAAGGTTAAATTGATCTTCATCCGACAGTTTTCTGAACTCATAAGGGAAGGCGGCATTATTTTTATGGTGAAAGACTTTTTCATAGGCTTGCTCATCACTTGTGCTCTCCGTGTAGCTGCCAATAGGCCATAAAGTATGCCAACCACCTTTCAACAACGATTTCACATACCCTTGTTTATTGAATTTTTCAACCCATGCAGGAAGTTCTTGCTTGTAATAAGTACTAGTTATAAAGTTTCCAGTTTCAGCATCGTACCAATATGACCCATCGGACATATGTCCGCCTGGTAAAATGGCACCCCTATCCTTTAAGGAAATGCTTATCACCTTAGACTTGCCATCATTTGACAACTGCAATTCATCGGTAATTGTCGTCGATAACATTTTGCGAGGAGAACGTTGTCCATTAGAGCCCTCTCCCCCTATTGTTTGTGTACTAAGATCGTCTACATTATTAATTTCCTGCTTTATTGTCCTATCATACCATTCATTGGCTATGATACCATGGTACTTTGGGGTAGTACCCGTATACACCGATGCATGCCCAGGAGCTGTTTTGGTGGGAATGTAATTGTAATGTGTATTTCTACATACAAATCCATCATTCATTAAGCGCTTAAAGCCATCATCGGAAAATTTAACTTGAAATCTGTACAGATACTCCGCTCTCATTTGATCCACAATAACGCCAACAATAAGCTTTGTTTTTGCTTGGGGTTGTTGCGAAAAACTGTATACTGAAATGAGGCAGGATAATATTGTAAATATTAGGTGTTTAGTAATACCACGCATGATTCAATGAAGTTTAACAGTATTTATATCAATTGATTATTTTAGATCGTCCCCTGCTATATCGCGCCAATCGTATATATGAAAGGTTTTATCCGTAGACATTCCTACAAACATGCCCTTTGGAAATTCATCGCCCAAACCTACAGAGGTAACATCGGAACCATCACTTTCCAGAGTCATCAACTCTACCGATTTAATAAAATTGTGATTATGTGGATTAACTTCCGAACCTTCCCTTGAAAAAATATTGAAAGTGTTCCGTTGCTGATCGGATATCAAAATATATCCAGTTCCATCAGCATTCTTGTAGATACTTATACCTTCTATGTCCCTGCCAAACTCCTTTGTTCCAAATAAGGCCAATTCTTCATCCCCTTTTGAGGGGTCCGCGTAGTATTTACGAACCCCAAAAGCCTCGTCCGAACAATACACATATCCCAATTCATTATCTACGGCAATAGCCTCAATTTCTTTAATACCACTATAGTTGCCAAAATCCCTAATTTTAGTTAGCTTCACCTTGCCTTTACCGTCATTATCTATTCGGTACTGACATAGATACCCCTTAGACGGTCCATCTTTGGGACCAACTATTGCATATACCAATCCGTTTTTGGGATTTTTAAACAAGGCAACTCCCATAGGGTCTTTCTTATCCCTGTCCTCAAAAACAGCCAAACCACCACCATCAATAGGCTTCATTTCGGGCACACTAAAAACCCTTAATTGATTTCTACTTCTTTCCGTAGTTACAGCAATATCTATGGGCTTTCCATTTAGAATGTAGCCATATGCAATATCTACATTATTTGGCCTTTGAAGATTGGGAATAACTTTATCTTTTATGATTTTTCCATGCAAATCAAAAACGTATAAACCTCCGCCATCTTCTTTGTCCGTACCAATTATTAAACTTTGGGCGGGATCATTTTTATTTACCCAGATAGCCGGGTCATCCGTATCAAAAACTACTTTTTCCGTTATATACTTAGGTTGTATGGCATTTTTGGTATGTTGAGGCAGACCATCCGGGGCAATCATTAAATCGTCACCGGCAATATCTTCCCAAGCGTATAGTTGAAAGGTCCTATCATCTGACATAGCCACAAACATTCCCTTTGGAAACAAATCGCCCAAGGATGCATTGGTAACTTCGGAGCCATCACTCTCCATTGTTGAAACATCTATAGATTTTACCAATAAATGTTGGTGAGGATTATCTGCACTGCCTTCCCTGGAGAATATTTGAAATTTATTGGCTTGTTGATCGGAAACAATTATATAACCGGTACCAATATCCGTTGTGTAAATACTTATCCCCTCGTGGTCTCCAGCAAAACCTTCTGTGGCAAAAATTGCCAACTCCTCATCTCCCTTCTCAACATCAGCAAAATATTTACGTACCCCTACACCTTCATCCGAATAATACACATAACCCAGTTCATCATCCACTACCATAGCTTCAATTTCCTTTTTCCCACTATATTTTCCAAAAGCCCGTACTTTTTCGGCAATTATATTTCCGTTCTCATCCCCTTTTAATTCATATTGCCAAATATACCCATCCAGCGGTCCAGATTTTCTTCCTACAAAGGCGTAGACCTTGTCTTCCGTATTTTTATACAATGAAATCCCCATAGGGTCCCTTTGATCTTCACCTTCAAAAACCTCAATGCCCCCATTGTCCAAAGGTGTCATTTCTGGAAGCCTAAATATTCTTATTTTATTGGTAAGCCGTTCCGTAACCACCGCAATGGAAAATTCTTCCTCCCCCAGTTCAAACTCTTCTATATCCACATTGTTGGGACGTTTTAACCCCCTAACCGTTTTATCTTCAATGATATTGCCTTTTAAGTCGTAAACATACAAGGCACCGTCCTCGTTTTTATCCGTTCCCAGTATTAAGCTTTGGGAAGGGTCTTCCTCATTTATCCAAATGGCTGCATCGTCAGTATCATGTTTTGTGACCTGTGTTGTTATTTTTGGTTTTAAGGCGTTCTCTGCAATCTTTGGTTTTGACTCGCAAGCACTAATTAAAACCGAACCTATTAAACCTAAGAGACCAACTGTTGGGTGTGTAAACTTCATAATGTTATATCTTTTTTCTTAATATTTTTCCTGAATCGTTAAAAAGTATATCGTAAATTTTATCTCCTTTTTTAAGATCTATTTCATAAAATATTTGATTATCCGCTGTTTTCACCAACTCTATATCTATTATTGAATAATCACTTAATTTTTCAGCTATCGTTTTTGATATGGCCACTGGAAGTTCAGTTTTATCTATTTCCAACTCCGTTTCAAGCCAGTTCCCATCTTTATCAAAATAAGAGGTGTAGTTAAAACCGTCCAGGGTATAATGCAACCTGTATAGTTCTCTTTTCAAACTCCATTCAATATTGTGGGCAGAAGGCTCAATTTCCAAGAATTTAATTTGCACCTCCCTAGGAACGGTTTCCTTGTTACATGAGCAAACCATAAACCCTATAAATACTATTAAAATTAACTGCCTCATATTTTATGTTAGGTAAACTTATGGGTTAATTCTGTAGAGAATCTGTCTATAAAATCAAAAGTATAAGACAAAATTGTGTAGTCCATTTTCATAGCAATACTCTAACCGAATATGGTATGCCGTACATATTTTATTAATAATTGATAGCCCCAAGCCCAGCGAATTTTTGTTTGATCTTTTAAACCTTTTAAACTGATTGACATCTATTGTGGCTTGATTTCCGCTATTTGAAAACCTAATACAATTTGGCATAGTAATTATATGTATAATGCCATTTGTATTATTATGTTTAATGGCGTTTCTTATCAAATTTGACACTAAAATCACTACAAGATCAGGATTAATCTCGAAGTGAATAGGATGACTTAATTCCGTTGTAATCTTAAACCCATTAAGCTCAATTACTTCTATATAGTGCTGGACTTGGTTCCTAACTACTTCAGTAACATCTATTTTCTTTGAATTATCATATGCACCGGATTCAATTTTAGCCAATAAGGTTAGACCGTGATTTATCTTGGATAACCGCAGGCAACTATTGTATATTGATTTTAACGGCTTTAACTCTACCTCGGTAAGGCTTTCGGACTGCAGAAGAATTTCACATTTGTTACGGATTATGGCCAAAGGCGTCTGGATCTCATGCGCGGCATTCTCGGTAAATTCTTTAAGATTGAGGTAATCATAATGAATTTTTTTAATCATTGTGTTCAACATACTATTCAGCTGGTTGAATTCTTGAGTATTAGTCCTGCTGAAATCTATAGACCGAGTACTTCCCAGTTCATAATTCTTAAGGGTGACAAGTGTTTCCTTGAACGGCCTCCACAAACCTCTTGAAATGAAAAGGTTACCAAGCAAAAGAAAAGACAACAACCCTAAAAAAACCATTAACATGGGCTTTAATATCTCTACAACCAAGAGATTAGATTCGATCAAGGACTTGAAGATGGAGATATCATAATAAACGGCACCTATTTTACGAATGACATTTAATTTTCTATAGGCGTGGAATTCGTCATCTATGATATCATATACTATGGTATCTAAGAATATTAAATTATCAACTTCCTCTTTGTTCTTGGTGATCTTAATAATTTGCTCATAGTTGTTCAATGCTTCTAGAGGAACATCATTGACCAATTGTGTCGTGGCAATTTCTTCCCTATTTACGAGAAAATCATTAATATCATTATCAATAACATTATTAAAATTAATGAGGATAATAAAACCGGCAACGGCAAAAAAGAGCAACGAAGCCAAAGCATAATAGAGCGATGTTTTAACTAATAATTTCAAACTTTTTGGAATTTGTACCCTACGCCATAAATAGTAGAGAGATAATCGTTCCCACCTGCATTGATTATTTTTTTCCTGAGGTTTTTTATATGGCCATAAATAAAATCGAAAGAATCGAACATATCGGTATCATCTCCCCATAAATGCTCAACTATCGATTCCTTGGTTATGACCCGATTTTCATTACTTATAAAATAAAGTAACATTTGATACTCTTTTTGGGTTAGGGCAATGTTTGTATTGTTTACTGCAACTTCATGGGAAACAGTATTTATTCTAATGTCTCCAAAGTCTATAGTATTATTGCCGTGAAACTGTTTTCTTCTAATTATTGATTTTATTCTGGCATTTAGCTCGTTAAAATCGAAAGGTTTAGTAAGATAATCATCAGCTCCTAGATCCAAGGCAGAGATTTTGTCATCAATTGCTCCATGGGCACTTAGAATAATGACACCTGTATCTCTATTTATTTTTTTTAGATATTCCAAAACTTCAAGCCCTGTGCCATCGGGAAGGCCAATATCTAAAATAATAGTGTCGTATTCATGCATATATACTTTTTCTTTGGCCATTGAAGCTGTGGATACGGCCTCGCATAAAAAATTCTCCCTTTTAAGGAATTCGATTAAGTCATCCTGAACCTCCTGTTCGTCCTCGATAATTAATAATTTCATACTAGCTGGTTACCTATTATTTTTATTTTATGATATCTAGAAAAGTATAAAATTTTTCTACCTTTATATATCATAATTACGAAAAAAAAGGCTAGACATACATCTAGCCTCTTGGTCACTGACATAACTAATTAAACTTCACTCCTTTTTTATTTCCGTGGTGTAGATTACCTTGCCCTTATAATTTATGACTTGCACCAACATATTACCTTTGGTTATAGAAACCGCCATAAACCCCTGAACAGAAGCGGCAAACTTGGATATACCATCTATCATGCCCGTTGCCCTAACTTCAGAACCTGCTCCTGAAATAAAATGATGGGTCTTTCCTTTGGGCTTAATATGTTGCAAATCATGTTCATGTCCGGCAAAATATACATCTGCATTACTCCTCTGCAAAATAGGTTGCAGTGAATTTCTTATTTGTTCCGTGTCCTTCATTCGTTTACCCCCGGAATATAATGGATGATGGCCCGAAAAAATTGTCCAGTCCGCTATTGGCTTAACGGCCATAATACTATCTATCCATTTTATCTGTTGCGTAGAATCCTGGGACTTTACATTAACATAGGTCTCTTCCGTATAATATTTCCTTTCAAACGGACAGGTATCCAAAAACAAAAATTGCACATTCAATCTAGTGTCTTCATCTATAAAACCGTACTCATAATATCGTGATGGCATGTGCCACCTTTGGCTTTTGTTGGTGTAGTCTATTTGGGCCTGGGGGTTTCCCCTATAATCGTGATTGCCCAGCACAACATACCACGGAATTTCCAGATGGTATCCTGTATAAATATTTTCAAAGGAAGCCCCCCAATTGGGGTCGTCTATACTTGCAACACCATTGGGGTAAAAATTATCCCCCAAGGCAATGACAAATTCCGCATCCAATGTTTTGGCTGCTTCTTCCATTCTATCGGCCACCAATTGCTGGTTGTAATCCCCTTTTCTTCCCCAATCCCCAATTACTAGAAAGTGTAAAGCATCCTTCAAAACCAATAGACTATCTGTTACTTTGTAGCTATCGCCCAAAGGCTCCTCCTTGCCATCTAATTTTGTTGCAACACAACCATAACCAACAAGGAACAGTAGAAATATCGCCCCAACCTTATTCCGTATGCTTTTCATTGAATGACAAATTAAAATGGCAGATAATATTGTTAGAAATTAAACCTTATACCCAACCTACCCCAAGAACCATATCTTGTCCTAAAACTGGGCGTATTTTTAGTATTGTAAAATTCCCTTTCGTCCTCATCGGTTAGGTTAACCAACTCCAGAAAAGCCGTTAATTTATTTTTACTAAAGGTTTGGCTCATGGAAAAGTCCCACTGATGTCTACTTTCCACATTGATTATATCCCCACCATCAAACTCATTGATATAAGACCCATTATAATTGAATGACAATCTTGCCTTAAACCCACCAATATTGTAGGCGAGGGCAGCATTACCAATATTGTCCGCTTGCCCGGGCAAGTCTATCTCACTTAGATCTGCCCCTTGTGCAAAATTGGCCACATTGGCTTCCGAAGCCGTGTGGGTATAATTTAAATACACTACAAGCCCCTTTAGAACGCCCGGCAAAAAGCTTAAATTTTGTTGATATCCAATTTCAAAACCCAATAGAGAGGCATCAGCACCATTAACGGATTGGGTAACCTCTACGTCCGGAATACCCCTAAAGGTCTGATCCGTAGTTTGCTGGTAAATAAAATCATTTAATTTTTTATAAAAAACGCCTCCAGACAATAGTCCCAAAGTACCAAAATAGTGCTCCCCATAAATATCGAGATTTGTAGCCCTTACCGGTTTAAGGTCCGGATTAAAAATTGATGCCTCTTCCCCGTTAAAAGTTGCTCCCTGAACAAGATCTTGGAAATTAGGTCTGGAATAGGATTTAGTGATGGAGGCACGCAAAATATCGTTATCGCTTATGTTGTATTTTAGATGAAACATAGGCAAAAGAAATCCATAGTCATTGGTCCCACTTACCGGTACTGCTTCCTCTGTATCCTCGTCCCATTGTCCTGAGGCATAATCAAAATTTGTTTTTTCATACCTTACCCCAGCCAGGAGCATAAGTCTGTTCAATTGTATTTTTGCCTGAACATAACCGGCAAACACATTTTCCGTTGCCTTGTATTCTTGTAAGGCCTTTTCCTCGGCCGCTTTAATAAAATCGGACTCGAAATCCCCTATATTATTGTTGAAATAGGTATTGAATTCATTTCTATCAGTGAAAGGCCCTACCTCTTGATTGAATTCCCCATCCATAAAACTGGAATAAACATGGTTATCTGCAAAATCGCTCAAAAAAAGATCATCATCTCCTTCATACCCATAACTCTCAAATTTATCTACTATAAAACGTTTGTCCTTAAACCTAAGCTTGCCCCCCATTTTAAGCTCGCCCTGGTTTTCAGATATATGCAACGGAAAAGCGGCATTTATTTTAGCGGTCGTATTATGGTCTTTTGCAGTTGTAACCTCATTTTCCCACTCATCCAATCCCAAAAGAGCTGCATTGCCTACCTGGGCATTTTGCCCATCATAGGTAAAACTATTGAGCTTTGGACTAAAACGATCGGAAATGTTCAGGCTCCATGTTACATCCTCTGCGTTTTCAAACACAGATTTTTCGTTTGCCTCAGTTTTCTGAAATGCCTCTGAATAGGCTATTTCATAATCCAATATTACTTTGGCGCCAGAATAGTTTCCTCCAAGGTTGAAGCTGTATACTCCCTGATTCTCTGGACGATATTTGAGTTCCTTGGAAATTCCGTAATCCAAGACATCATCATCTTCCTCAGATTCCAATTTAAGCCTTCTTCTTTGCTCCACTTCCCTCAATTCACTGTATAATGTCCTGAAATAGATCTGACTTTTGTCACTGAATTTATAATCCAATGTTGCATTGGCCCCTATGCGCTTTCTTGAAACCTCATAACTGGTAATTTCCAACTCATCCAATCCTTCCGGATTATCCTTATCCCAACCATCAAAAGTATATCTCTCCGAAAATTTTTCACTAGGGGCATAACTACCCCCAACTATAAACCCAAACTTGTCATTATTGGTTCGTTTGCTCAGGGTAACATTCCCTTGAGCAGTAGTCTTCTCCGAAGAATTGTTGTACTCGCCACCTAGGGAACCGGAAACCTCCAATTGTTTTTTATAGGCTGTTGGGGTTTTTAGGTTGACAGAACCTCCCACTGCATCCCCATCCATATCTGGAGTAATGGATTTTGTTATTTCTATTGAAGCCAACTGATTGGAAGGTATGGCATCCAATGCCACAAATCGGGAATCCCCCTCAGGTGAAGGAATTTGTTCACCATTTATGCTAATGTTGGTGAATTGTGGAGCCAATCCACGCACTAATATAAAACGGCCATCACCTTCATCGCGCTGAAGGTTCACCCCTGTTACCCTTTGAAGGGATTCCGCTGAATTCTGATCGGGAAATTTTCCCATTTGATCTGAAGAAACAACATTTTTCAGGTTATCGGCAGATTTTTGTTGGTTTAGTGCCTTTATTTGTCCATCCAAGGAGCCTGCCAAGATTATTTCGTTTAATTGGGTCGCTTCCATTTCGAGTTCAAAATTGACCACTTTGGTTTCCCCTGCATTAATCTCCACGTTTATAGTCTTCGTCTTTTCACCGATATAACTCACTTCAATTTCCAAATTACCGGCGTTAACGGCAAGGGAATATTCACCGTCAAAATTCGTAGTTGTACCAGTATATGTCCCTACAATTCTAATATTTGCACCGGGCAAAGGATTTTGTGAATCCAGATCCTTTACCGTGCCCCTAATTAATCCCTTGTTTTGAGACTGGGAATAAGCCAAATGGAAAGAACCAAACATACCGGTTAACAATAAAATTAAGAATATCCTAATATTAAAGTACTTAGATTTCATTTTTATTGATTTTAGTTGGTTGATATTTAGAATATAAAAATAGGTTTCAATTCTGTTTAAAATCTGTACTGCCAATATTATTAAGTTATTGTTAAGTACATTTTGCCGATAGGTAATAATTGCGTAAACAAATTAGTTCAATAATGGGTCAAACTAGGTAGTTAGACAAATGAACTAGATCAAAGTAAAGATCTTTGTAAACTTCAAAAAATTTAACGGCTGTCTTTTGATCAAACCTTAAACGAATTTAAGTAGATTCAACATATAGAAGAATTAACTTGCCATTATCCTGAATACAAGGCAAGAATTGCCCAATGCTCTACAAAGCTGGTATACAAACTGCAGTGGTCCAATCTGATGCTTGATTTTGACGTTCAAATAACTGTTCCCTATTTCCAAGACAAAGAATTGCATTTTAAGATAGGTACAAATGCAGGAATCCCTAAAGCGCTACCTTATCAATAAGTTATTATTTAAAAGTTGAAAACTTCCAGTCTAGAAAGTTAATCTCGGTTTCCCTTAAACATCCCTGACAGAATTATTTCTTACCATAACAAAACAATTAACAAAGGACTATAATTGCAGCAAGGCATAGGTTGTGCTTCAAATATACCAAAGGTGGGAACGTCCAGATCATAACTATACAATATAATTCAATACATTTTCAATGGTCCGTGATTTCCAATAAACCTTAACGCGAAGAAGCCCTGATAACCAGTTCTGGTTTAAAGACTTCCTTTCGAAAATCCAATGCAGTATTCTGGTTCTTTAAATGACTCAATAAAATTCTGGCGGAGAGCATTCCCATACTATAAACCGGTTGCCAGACAGTAGATAAAGAGGGAGTAATAAAAGAAGAATGAGGCTCATCATCGAACCCTATGACGGAGACTTCCTCGGGTATTTGCAAACCCGTTTTTTTAGCGATGTGCATGGCCGAAATGGCTATTTTATCGTTGTAGGCAAATATTGCGTCCGGACGCTCAGGAAGTTCCAATAATCTTTTTGTGGCCTTTACAGCGTCTTTATGCGAAAACCCGGGAACATGTACAATATGATCTCTCTTTATGGGAACCTTATTTTTTTCAAGAGCATCCAGATACCCTTGAAGCCTTTGTTCTGTAGTACTAAGGTTTAAAGGACCTCCTAGGTGGGCTATTTTTTTACAGCCTGTGCCAATGAGGTAATCCACTGCCTGGAATGCCCCGAAATAATCATCTACCAACACCTTATCGGCCTCCAGTCCCGGACAGTCCCTATCAAAAACCACCACGGGAATACCGCTTTTTTGAAGCCTACGAAAATGATCAAAATTCTTGGTCTCGGATGAGGGCGCTATCAAGACCCCGTCTATCTGGATCTTGGACAACCTCTTTACAATGGTCAACTCTTCCTCATAGGATTCATTGGACAAACAGATCATAATATTGTATTCGGAATCAACAATTACGTCCTGTATCCCAGTAATTATTGCGGAAAAAAAATGGCCCGTAATTTCTGGCACTATCACTCCAATGGTATTGGATTTTTTTTGCAGTAAGTTCAACGCTAAAAGATTGGGTTGATAATCCAATGCTTCCGCAAGTGCCTTAACGGCATCCTTGGTCTCTTTTTTTATGGCCGGATGATCGTTCAAGGCTCTGGAAACAGTAGAGGGAGCTATATTGAGCTCCCGTGCAATGTCCTTAATGGTAACGCGGCCCTTCTTCATAAAAAGTCCCTATTTACAATCCTAACTTCCCTTTTCATTTTCCAATTTATTACACGGTGTGGACCCTTAGAACCTACTAATTATTATTTAGGCAATTATATTCCGAAATTAGGCAATTGGAACTTGTAAACAAAATACACTACAACTACTTGAGGTAACGGCCCGCAAGCCCAAAAAAAAGGGTGGGCAAATATTTGCCCACCCAAATTTAAAACCTATTCTAATTTATTTTACTAATAACCAGGGTTTTGATCAAGAAAACCATCAATACCTGAAGCTGCGTCCACTGCGCTCTGTGGTATAGGAAACAATCGCTTGTTTACATCGGAATCTGTCTTTTCTGTCCAAGAATCCTCGTATTTACCAAATCGTATTTGGTCCCCACGTCTAAAGCCTTCCCAATACAATTCAAAACCACGCTCACGGAACATGACATCCAAATCTATGGAAGTCAAAGACTCTGGAGTTTGATCTGGTCTCGCTGTTCTTGAGGTCCTCACAGCATTCACATCCGTTAAGGCACCTGCAGCATCACCCTTTCTCAATTTTGCTTCTGCTCGCATCAAGTATATTTCACCCAAACGCATCATAACAAGATCTATGCTACTAAAATTATTGGCATTTGGAGAAGTACGACTAAATTGATACTTGGAGACACGATATCCAGTATTGTGCAACGACCCTTCATTGGTGAAATTTATTTCTTCGGTATGATTCACATAACCTACGTCCCTATCCGGTCCATTTCCTTTAAGCTGTTTCACTGGATAAATCCGTACCCCATCGTCACAGGTAATAAACGAACCACCAGAGTCCTTTCTGGGACCCCATTGAATTCCACGTAGAATACCCCTGTTCATTTCGTAGGTAGCTACATCCGCACAATAATAATGATCTTCATCATTTAAAGGCGATAGCCCTGTTAAATCCATCAACTCCGCTGGAATCTGTTGGTTTTGTTGAAAGAATCTAGCATCGGCTTCAGCCGGGTCAACGGTACCATAGGCATCAACCCAAGTCTGATAAAAATCCGAAGTTATTGCTGGCCCATCAGTACCATCGGAACTAGGGTATTCCAATCTACCCCAAACGGATCCCGCAATAGACCAATAGGTCCATCGACTATGCTCCCTATTCAGCACACCACGCTGATCCAATGCAAATATAAGCTCGGAGTTACTATTATTATCATCATTGAACAGGTCAAAATATTCTTGCGACATGGCAAAGTCTCCTGAATTGATGATATTATTTGTGTATTCAATAACCTTATCCATATCCGCTTCCGAAAAGTTAGGCGTACCATAAGGATCCCTATACACAGCTGAATTCAAATGAAGCCTGGCCAACAATCCCCAAACTGCAGCCTGGGTCATCCTTCCAGGTCCTTTATCTGTGTTAATAACATCTACCACGGACAACAGTTCATTCTGAATATAATCTATAGCGTCCTGGGTCCTAAGCACTTCTGAAAGTTCATTGGAAGATTCCTTTTTTAACACCATACCCCAGCTATCCAACATCAACATATTCAAGTAGGCCCTAAGTGCCTTCATTTCGTACAAGGCTCCCGCCGCTTCCGTATTGCCTTCATCTGCCAATGGTGTTAACACCTCAATGGCCGACAATGTTCTGGAAATATTGGTTGTTAATTCATTCCAACTACTGGAAATCAAATCATTACTTGGGGTATAGGTATGTGCATGTGTAGCTAAAAATTTACCTCCGTCAAACCAGTCGGTTCCTCCCCTGTAAGGAAGAATGCCCTCATCAGAGGCAATAAGCTGAAGTCCATAGTAATTGGTATGTCTCCAAGTCCATGAAACATAGCCATAGGCTGGGGCAATTGCCCCACTAATTACTTCGGCCTGTGCACCCGTTAGGGTTTCATCGAATAATTCCTCTTTTAGGTCTGTGCAGTTCCAGTTCAATAAGGAACAGCACACCAATATTGTAATTATGAGTTTATTTTTCATTACTAAGCATTTTTTTTATTAGAATGATACGTTTAAGCCAAAAAGCAATGTTCTTGGTGATGGGTATGTGAACCGGTCTATCCCAAATGTTTGAATACCGTCTATAGTACTTCCGGTGTTGATCTCAGGATCAAAACCGGAATAATCAGTAACCACAAATAAGTTCTGCCCTGTTAATGTAAATCGGACGTTGCTAACTAGGTCTCCAAAACCGAGTTTTTCTGGTTTTAGGTTATACCCAAGGGTAGCATTGTTCAAGCGTAGGAAACTACCATCCTCTAAATAACGCGTAGATACTTCATTGGAGTTACTATTGTCCTCGTTCGGAAATTCTACTGCAAAATCGGTTGTGTTCAAATTTCTACTCAACTGTCCTTTTGAGAAAAGGGACATGGCCGTGTGGTTATAGATTTTATTACCAGAAACCCCGTTAAAATTAAGACCAAGGTCAAAGTCCTTATAATTGAATTTAAAATAAAAAGCATAGATGAGGTCTGGTAGGGCACTACCCACCACGATACGGTCGTTATCCAAAATTTCTCCATCACCGTTAACATCCCTATACTGATTTAGGCCATCGGCACCAATGCCCAAAAATTCTTTCATATAGAAGGCACCTACAGGTTCGTTGTTCAGATACCCATTAATGGTAGCCCCCGTTTGCCCAGCCCCTTGGGCTGCACCCGTAGTAATTACTTCAAATTGGGAGTTTTCCACCTTATTATCGGTAAAACTCATATTACCTCCCAAATTCAACATAAAGTCTTCCGCTAGCAATATTCTATAATCCAAGGCAACTTCAAGTCCTGAATTTATAATTTCCATATCCGGAATATTGGTCCAGATCTTTGGAGTAGGTTGTATGGGATCTATCCTATTTGCCAACAGTACCACATCACTGGTAACCTTGTGAAAATAATCCAAGGTACCTGTCAACTTACTATTGAAGAGACCAAAATCCAATCCAATATTGGTCTGTGTGGAAACTTCCCATTTAAGATCAGGGTTGGCCGTTCGGGCGGGAACAGTACCAAAGGGATAATCATCTATGGTACTTGCATTTGGGTCCAGAGGATAGGTGTCATTATCCGCCTTGCTGTCTATAAAACTGGCCAGACTCACTTTATTATCAATCCCTTCCTGGTTACCGGTTTGCCCCCAACTAGCACGGAGTTTTAAATTATTGACAACATCGCTATCGGCCAATATGTCTTCCTTACTAATGTTCCAGCCCAATGCTACGGATGGGAAATATCCATATTTGTTGTTGGCCCCAAATTTTGAAGAGCCATCGGCACGCATGGTAGCTGTTAACAGATATTTGTCCGCATAACCATAATTCAACCTACCAAAGAAAGACTGAAGTTCATTCTTAAATGCATAACTGTTCAGGCTCGTTGGGTTCTCTTGGCTACTGATCTGATCCTGGTATTTAGGATCTATATCATTGGTAGCAAAACCTCTAAGATCAAATCGTTTTTGCTGAACATAAACTTCTTGATAAGAATGTCCTGCTAGCAAGGTGAAATTATGTACGCCTTCATTATAGGTATAGGTAAGTGTATTCTCTACCAAGGAGTTCCTATTATTGGTATAATATGAACTTAGAGTACCTTCTACCAAACTTTCCAAGATGGGATAGGGATTGGTCTGTACATCCCTATCGGTAGCGGAGTAATCCACCCCGAGATTGGCCCTATAGGTAAGCCCTTTAAAGATTTCCAAGGAAGGGGCAATATTGGCCAATATACGGTTACTGTTGGCCACATCACTATAAATTTGGTTACGGACAACAGGGTTTAAACGATCATCGAACAAGGTAGGTTCGCCATTGGTATACACAGGGATGGTAGGGTTCAATTGAAGCATGTCCACTGTCATCCCTCCTATATCCGGCCTATCGTTTACCGTTCTGGAAGCCGTAAGGTTAAAATCTACATTAAAACGCCCGTCCAAAGCTTTCTGGGTAAGATTTACCCTTCCTGAGTAACGCTTTAAGGAACTGGTGTTAAAAATACCTTTTTGATCGTCCACCCCGGTGGAAACATAATAGGAGAACTTATCCGCTGCCCCTCCACTCATGGAGAAGTTGATGTTTTTTGAAACGGCCGTTCTAGTGAGTTCATCCTGCCAATCCGTATTGGCACCTCCATCCAATAATGTTCCTCCAGCGGAAACAACCTGTTGTCTAAATGCATCGGCGTTGAATACATCCATTTTATTGGACAAAGTGGCCATGGCTGTGGAAACGGATAAATTCATTTCCGATTTGCCATCCCTACCTTTTTTGGTGGTGATGACAATAACCCCATTGGCGGCACGTGCCCCATAAATGGCGGCAGCAGAGGCATCCTTTAAGACATCCATTGAAGCTATATCCTGAGGGTTAATAAAGTTAAGGGGATTGGAAGCAACTCCCGTATCACTATTATCGATTACAAAACCATCCACTACAAATAGCGGTGTGGTCCCGGACCGTAAACTACCCAAACCACGGATAATAATATTCTGGGATGCTCCTGGCTCCCCACTTACGGAGGTCACATTCACACCGGTCACTTTACCCTGTAATAGTTGCCCTGGGTTGGCTACGACCCCTTTATTAAAATCCTCACTTTTAACGGATGAGATAGATCCGGTTACATCGGATTTCTTTTGGACACCGTAACCTACAACGACCACCTCGTCCAATAAGGATGAATCTTCCTGCAATGCTACACTTATATTGGTTTGACCGTTAAGCGAAAACTCTTTGCTTGCATATCCCAAAAAGGATATAACGAGAATTGCGCTCTCGTCCGATACTTGTATAGTAAAATTACCATCAAAATCAGCCGTAGTTCCATTAGTAGTTCCTTTTTCCAGCACTGTTGCACCGGGCAAGGGAATATTCTGTTCATCGGACACCGTACCACTAACCGTGGTCTGTGCCAATGCTGTCATGGATGTGCCTATCAAAAAGACAAACATCAAAAATTTCAGTTTCTTCATATTTTTAAGGTTTAAATTAGTTTTGTCTTAACCAAATTAACACATAATTAACGATATCGGAATCGAAAGGTGTTAAAAAACAATGCAAAGGTTTGCACACCAATAGATTTGGAGGAAATTTCTTACTGACACAAAAACATGTTGTGATTAAGCTGATTTAACTCCTTTCCTCCCTTGGAAAAAAACTACAGTCCTTTACTTTGCTCCTAAATTTAGAGTACCGATTAATTAATTGAATTGGTTATACGCGGCAAAACTATATAAATGCCGTTATGAAAATGGCGCGATTTTATGATTTTACCTTGGCTTTACATTTTAATAACCGGTTCTCTATTTTGATCCAGGATTCTTTTCCAGAGCAACATATATAGGTAAAAGGAAGAAATAAATTTGACCAGAGTTATAAACAACAAAAGAATTCTTTTATATATATAGCTGATTACAAAGTATTTAGATAAACATATACATAGGAAATTAATATGCTGAAATTCCTGGACAGCACCAATTGACATTTTATAGCTCGGTAACCATAACTTAACATAGGTAGGACCGTTGCAAAGCTAGGCCGACGAAAAGCAAAGTCGTCCTATTCAACCTAATGCTGACTAGATAAGGAATAATAGCAATATGGACAAGGGTAACTATACGGTATAAACCCCGGTAGAACCAGGAACCTTTTAAAAATCGAAAGTATAGAGCACCCCTAAGTTAATGGTCGACCACGTGGCACCATCCATGGCAATACCGGTATAAGATAAATTAACTTCGGTTTGGGCCCCCATTAAATAAGCTATTATTGGCCGATAGTACAATCCACCTTCATTACCATCGTTTATTCCGATAGCCTGACCAATATCACCCCCTAGAGAGAACGAATTGGATGTCCAAAATCTAACAGAGGCGGCAAGGGGCATAAATTGAATGTTGGGCAAATCCTCAGCGAAGAGCTCCTGATCATATTTCTCCGGGAAACCATTTACAAAACCTACCATAACCCCAAGGTCTATAATTTCACTCAATCCCCATCTATATCCCAGATCCACTCCGGCAACAAGGCTAAGCTCATCTTGAAATTCATCCAAGGGCAGCCCCCCGTGAATTCCCAATTTCAAACCCTTTTGGGCAAACAATCCCATTCCCAAAAGTGCAAAAACAAGGGTTACAAGTACTTTTTTCATAAATGTTGGTTTTTATTTTGGTTTGGTATAAATCTAGAATCTTCTTTATTCTAGACCATATTTTTGTTGTAAAACCTACAAAAAAGGTTGTGGGAATGCTCATTATCCTGCCCCGCAGTATGCCAAGGTTTAGAATCTGCGTATACTCAATACCCCCCCGACACCTATAAATTACAATTATCATGCTCTCCCAATACCCAGCCAACTCAACCTTGGCAAAAAAGATTGCCGTTTATATAAACACAACTATATATTATTTGTGCTATTAAATTAATATCCATAATAATATGGCATAAAAAAAATTTAAATATGTTAAAATTCAAATTTTGATATGCATTATGTATAACATAATAATATAAAATTTATATATTGCCCAAAATCTAACAGATATGATAACTCAAACACATCCTTTTTATGAAGCATCTTAAAAAACCATGGACAGGAAATGGACCTGCAACCAAGTCCGTTCAAAACAAAAAAACAACCAAGTCCCCTTCTTTGGTATTCACTTTTATTCTTTTACTGACCTTTGGCCTAACCTTTGCCCAGCAAAAAGAAATAACTGGAACCATATCCGACGGAAGCGGACAACCGCTACCCGGAGCCAATGTCTTGGTCAAGGGGACCTCAACAGGGACCCAAAGTGATTTTGATGGCAACTACATCATTATGGCCAGTACAAGCGATGTTCTAATATTTAGCTATTTAGGATTCACATCACAATCTATTACCGTAGGCGATCAATCCACAATAAATGCAGTCCTACAAGAAGACGCTGCCCTACTGGACGAAGTGGTCGTTACCGGCTACGGATCCCAATCCAGGGCCAAAATGACCACTTCGGTAGCCAAATTGGACACCCGCATATTGGAAACGTCCACAAGATCCAATGCGGCAACGGCCCTGCAAGGAACCATTGCAGGACTTAGGGTAACCAATAATACCGGACAGCCCGGATCCACTCCTTCCATTATCCTACGTGGGGGTACCAATTTTGACGGTTCCGGTTCTCCCCTTGTTTTAATTGATGGTATCCCCGGAAGTTTCTATGCACTTAATGCAGACGACATAGAATCCATAGAAGTACTAAAAGATGCCGCAGCCACTGCAATCTATGGGGCCAGATCGGCCAACGGGGTTATCCTTGTAACTACCAAGACCGGCCAAATAGGAAAAAGTAGTATAAATTATAAACAAAAATACAGTATTAACAGAAAACGGGAAACTCCGGATTATATAGGTGCTGCTGACTTTATTAAGTATAATAGGCAAGCAGTTCAATATTATAGGGAAGCCACCAACCAACCCACTGGATTTGGAGCATTTATAGATGGGGCAACCGCCTTTGGAACTGGAGGCAACACCACCAATTCCCCCTTTACCACCCAATTTTTGGATAACAACAATAGTTATCTGCTCAACTATCCAGGATGGGGTACCGTAACAGATCCTTTAGATCCAAGTAGGGAGATTCTATTCTTGGAAAATGATGTAAGCGATAATATTTACCAAAGCAGCCAATCTATTGACCACTACCTCTCTTTTGATGGTGGCAATGAAAAGGGAAGTTATTATTTGGGATTGGGTTATTTGGACAATGAAGGGTTGATATTGGGTTCAGGGTTCAAGAGATATTCGGGAAAATTTACCGCTTCATACAATATTTCGGAGAAATTAAAGGTGAATTCCAACATCCTATATTCCCATTCCAATTTGAATCGAAGTCCCTTGGGTGGTGATGACACGGTTTTTAGAAGATTTGCTGGTCAGGCTCCCACCTCTAGGACCTACAACAACAACGAAGATGGTAGTTTGTCTACAGAATTAAATCAGGGAACCAATAGCGGATTTGGCAACCCTCTATACTATCAGGACAAATTCATCCGAAAAAATCTGGAACAGCGCTTGTCCGCATCGGTAGGATTGGATTGGAAGATATATTCGGATCTTACAGCCTCTATAATAGGAAGCCATTTCACCATTAACAATCACAATGAAGCGTTTAACAAGGCCTTCCTTAATGGAAATACGCTGATCACGACCAGAAATGCCTCGGCAAGCTTGGGAAGAACCCTACGCAATCAACTTACCGGTACCTTAAATTACACCAAAGCAATAAATGACCACAGTTTTAATTTGTTGTTAGGGGGCGAATACTACAAGGATAACTTCTTTAGTCTGTCCGCAGCTACCCAAAATTCCCCTACCGATCTGATCTATACGATGAATGCCGGTAGTGAAGCTGTAGGTACTCCTAGCAGCTTTGAAACTGAGAACGTGATTATTTCTACCTTTGGTCGCCTTAACTATGATTTCGCCGATAAATACTTAGTCGGATTCACCTATAGATACGACGGTTCTTCCCAATTGGCGAACAATAAATATGGGTTCTTCCCTGGTGTATCCGTGGGGTGGAACGCACACAATGAAAATTTCTTTGCCAATTCATCCCTTGCAAAGGTAATCTCCAACTTTAAACCAAGATTGAGCTATGGGGTAAACGGAAACTTGGAATCCTTGGCTCCAGATCAAAATAACCCCCGATCGGCCAATTATGTGGTATATGGTTCCTATGGCAACCAAGGGATATATGATGGACAAACAGGATATGCCAATACAGGCCTACCTACCTTGGACCTTCAATGGGAGCGTTCTACCACCTTCAATGCCGGTTTGGATGTTTCTTTTTTCAACAACCGCATAAGCGTATTGGGAGATTATTTTATTAGGGATGTAAAAAATAAGATATCTAACCTTACCCTTCCTTACTGGACCGGTTATGGATCTATAAGAACCAATAACGGTACCTTAAGAAATAAAGGTTTTGAGCTACAATTAAACGCCGATGTCATCAGAAATGAAAATACACAATGGCAAATTGGAGCTACCGTATCCCATAGCAAAAACTTTGTGGTAGCACTTCCCGAAAACGACAATGAATTGAACAGACAGGGAGGGGTACAGATCAATAATCCCAAAACCGGGGAGCTGGAATGGGTAGGCGGCCTACAGGAAGGACAAAGGGTTGGTCAAGATTTGGTAATTACTTATGTCCAGGATTACATCTATGCCGATCAAGCTGCAGTAGATGCCCATGCCGGAAGACAGGACGATTTATTGCCAAATGGCACCCAACGATACCCTGGGGATGTTGCCTGGGTAGATACCAATAATGACAATACTATTAATAGTTTCGACAAAAAGGTCATTGGCAGGACTACTCCAGATTTCATCGGGGGAATTACCTCAAACTTTAAATACAAAAACTTCGGGTTATTTGTAAAAACAGATTTTGCCACTGGCCATATCATATACAACCATATTCGAGGTAAAGGTCTCGCACAGACCCAAGGAAACCTAAATCAGGATGCCCTGATCCTAAAATCGTGGACTCCAGAAAACACCAATACCGATATACCCCGTTTTGTCTTTGTAGATGCCCAACGAAATATCTTCAGGGGAAATGAAGCTACGGTCAACAGCCGTTTTTGGGAAAAGGGAGATTATTTGGCCTTAAGGGAAGTCACCCTAAGCTACGATCTTCCCACAAAAGCCTTTAACGACAAAATAAGTCAACTAAGCCTGTACCTAACGGGAAGTAATTTACATTACTTTAAAAGTTATAGCGGCGATACTCCTGAGGAAGGAGGCTATCAGGCCGGAGAGTTTCCAGTACCAAGAACCATCACCATTGGTCTCAATCTAACATTTTAAAACTTAACAACATGAAATATTTATATATCATACTAACATTGACCCTATTTAGTGCCTGCGACAATGAATTGGAACTCAACCCGCCCAGTGAACTTACCTCATCCGGTTTTTGGGATAGTGAAAACGGTGCCCGTGCTGCCCATACGGGACTATACGGTGCATTAAGAGGTGCCAATAGTACTATGTGGCTATTGGGTGAAATACGAAGTGATGTTTGGGGAGGACAAACCTTTGAATCCCCTGCAAATCTTGAATTGATCGAATCCAATATAACGGAGTCCACTGCACCATTTGGTGGATGGGCCGGCTTGTACACCAAAATCCATCAAGTAAATGATTTTTTGATCAATGTTCCTTCCATAGAATTTGAAGACAATGCAGAAAGAAATCATATGCTCGGACAAGCCTACGGCCTACGTGCCCTATATTACTATACCTTATTGAAGACTTGGGGAGATGTACCGATATCTACGGAACCTTTGGCCACTACGGACCCAGAAGGCTTGAGCAAACCAAGAGCCCCACAATCTGAGGTTATGACTTTGATAAAAGCAGACCTACAGGCTTCCTTGGATGCCTTTGGCCCCGATAATTCCTTTTGGAAAGGCAAAAAAGTGTATTGGTCAAAAGCTGCAACCATGGCTTTAAAAGGCGATGTTTTTATTTGGTCGGGCAACTTATTAGGAGGCGGCACTGCAGATTATAATACTGCTATTGGAGCCTTACAACAAATTGCCGGTATGGGCGTCTCCTTGGAACCCAACTTTTCGGATCTCTGGTCTACCGAGAATGAAAACAATTCCGAATTTATTTTTGCCGTACAATACGAACAGGATCAGTCTACTAATTTCTACAGCCTTTTAACCGGTAGGAGTACAGAAATACAGCCGCAATTTGATAACAATGGAAATTCCATGGCCGATTTTGTGGTAAACGGCGGAAACCGATATGGACCGTCGGAAGAAGTATTACTACTAACGGACGACAATTTGGACAGTAGAAAAAATGCTACCTTTATCAGATTGTATACCGATGACAATGGGGGACTCGGATATCCAATTTATGATGCCTCCAAATACTTTGGCTCGGTAATCAACAAGTTTGCAGGTACTGTAGATGGCAGCATACGGATTTCAGACAATGATGTTCCCTTATATAGATATGCCGATGTTCTTTTAATGATTGCGGAAGCAAAAAACTATTTGAACCAGGACCCTTCAACCGAAATAAACCTTGTCAGACAAAGAGCTTATGGCGCTAATTATGTTGGAGCTATACATGGATATAGCAATGGTACACCTACCGAGAACACCAATGCCATCTTGGAAGAACGCTATAAGGAGTTTCTGGCCGAAGGCAAAAGATGGTGGGATCTAAGAAGAGCCGGCGATAGTTATGTTTTGGATAATATAGACTTCTTAAATCCAGGGGACGAATACAAACTGTTATTGCCTATAACCTTGGACATGATCGGAAGAAACCCTTTACTGGAACAAACTCCGGGATACAATTAAAATATTGAGTTAGTTTGAATTGAGTTGTTTGCTGAAAAAAGGGTTCCATTTTTTTTGGAATCCTTTTTAAGCTTTAATTCCACAATTAAAACCATCCAATAAAAATTACCCAAATTGATTAAACCAATTGCCAAGTGTTGACTAATTTATTTTGGGAGAATGAAATCTTTGTGCGTAATTGTATTTTGTAATACATAATAAAAATTAGATAGATGAAAGGACTAATAGCCGCGACTTATGCACCTATGCATAAGGATACCTCAATAAATTTGGGTATAATCTCCGAATACGGCCAATTTTTGAAAAACAACAAGGTCAGAGGGGCTTTTGTAAACGGATCCACCGGCGATTTTGTTTCCTTAACCACTAAAGAAAGGAAAGATATTATCACTGAATGGGCCGCGAACAAACCAAACGACTTTTTTCTGGTAAACCACGTTGGACATAATAGTTTAAAGGAAGCCAAAGCCTTGGCAACACATTCTGCCGACAAGGTAGATGCCATAGCAGCATTGGCCCCTTATTACTTTAGACTTAGTTCGTTAAAAAGTTTGTTGGAGTACTGCAAAGAGATTGCAGCTTGCGCCCCCAACACTCCCTTTTATTATTATCACATTCCGATATTGACCGGTGCCAATTTCCTCATGCACGAATTTTTGGGATTGGCTTCCCGGGAAATTCCAAACTTTGCAGGGATCAAGTTTACCAACAATAACCTGATAGACTATAAATATTGTAAGGATTTCAATGATGGCGCCTATAATATTCTGTTTGGTTTTGATGAAATCTTATTGGCGAGTCTTCCTTTGGGAGCAGAAGGTTGGGTAGGTAGCACCTACAACCATTTGGCGCCCTTGTATTTATCCATCATAGAAGCTTTCCAAAACAACGACCATAAGTTGGCTGCGGCCCTTCAGGAAAAATCCATGAAGTTCGTGGATACCCTAAATGCAAAAGGTGGTTTTAATGGGGCGGCCAAATCCTTTATGAAGGTCTTGGGCGTGGATTGTGGCCCCAGTAGATTTCCACATGCAACCCTTTCGCCAAAAGAATTGGAAGAAGCTAAGTCGGCCTTGAATGCCTTGGGAATTATGGACTATACCAGCCGATGAACATTATGATCAATAAAGTAACACAGCTATCCACCGCTTTCACCATATGTCTTCTATGGCTAAGTATGGGCTGTAAAACTGAAAAAACATTAATTTCCCTCGAAGATAGTTATTCAGTAATCCCTACTCCCCAGAAAATTACCTTTGGAAAAAACTTATTGTCCTTTAAATATATCTCCATTGCCGATACTGAATTTAAAAAGGAGGGAAATCTACTGACCGATTTTTTTAAAGAAAACAATATAAGCCCGGATCAACAGGGTATAAAAATTACATTGGTCAGAAAAGCACTACCTCAAATAGACAATGAGGAAGCCTACTCCCTGTTCATTGGCGATACCATAACCCTAACAGCCCCTACAAACAAAGGTATATTTTACGGAATTCAGACCTTAAAGCAATTGTTCCGTAAACAAAACCGACTTGGTACATTTCCAGAAATAAAAATAGTGGACTGGCCCGCCTTTAAGATCCGTGGTTTTATGCACGATACGGGAAGAAACTTTCAATCCGTGGCGCAATTAAAGGAGCAGATAGACGTGTTGGCTCAATATAAAATGAACGTTTTTCACTGGCATTTAACCGATGATCCTGGATGGCGCTTGGAAAGTAAAAAGTATCCGGAATTACAATCCGATAAGGCCACGGCACGGGGGAAAGGAAAATTCTACAACCAGGAAGAGTTCAAAGAAATTTTAGACTACTGTGCGGATAGGCAAATTACCCTTATTCCCGAGTTCGACATCCCGGGCCATACCGCAGCCTTTAGAAGGGCATTCGATTTGGAATCCATGGCAGACCCAAGGGTCTTGCCCATACTTATGGATCTTTTTGACGAACTAATATCCCTAGGCAATGAAGATACAATGCCCTATATCCATATGGGTACGGATGAAGTGCGAAACAAGGAAGAATACGTGGACAACCAGATGATTCTAACCCTTATGGATCATATCAAGAAACAGGGCCGGGAAATAATTGTCTGGAAGGAAGGTATAGAAATTGAGGAAGATTCAACTTCCATAAATCAACTATGGGCCCAATATAGCCCTAGGGAAGGACATCGCTTTATAGATTCACGGGCCAACTACATTAATCATTTGGATCCCTTTGCGGGCATGGCAAGATTATTTTTCCAGCAACCCTGCAGGCAACCTCAAGGCGATGAACTGGCTTTGGGAGGGATTCTATGCACCTGGCCGGACAACAATGTAAACCAAGAACGGGACATTCTAAGACAGAACCCAATTTATCCTTCAATACTTTTCTATTCTGATGCCATATGGAAGGGAAAAGACAAGAACTATCTGGAATACTGGGCCAATTTACCGAAAAAAAACAGCCCCGAACTACAAGCTTTCCAGGTCTTTGAAGAAAAAGTACTGCTTCACAGGGATCTCTTCTTTAACGAAAGGGAATTTCCTTATGTAAAACAAACGGATATAGAATGGAAAATTATAGGCCCGTTTGACCATAAGGGGGAGGTAGGCAAAATTTTTGAAGTGGAAAAGGTTTTGAAGGAATCCTACACCATAAATGATAAAATGTTTACATGGAATGGCCCCTATGTTGGTGCTACCATTCATTTAAAGCACTTCTTTGGCTTCCCTGCCTTGACAGAAGAAAAAAGTGGTACATTTTATGCCCATACCAAAATATATTCGCCCGAGGCCCGTGAACAGGAATTTTGGATCGGGTTTCAGGGCTGGTCCAGGTCTGGCGGAAGAAGAGGCGGTCCTACCCCCAACCTAGGTGAATGGCATTACACACATCCAAAAATATGGGTCAATGGATCCCTAGTGGCCCCTCCTATCTGGCAACAACCCAATTTAGGAGTGGAAACCCCTGAAATAGGCTTTGTGGACGAGGATTATTTTTATAGGACACCAACAGTAGTTCCCTTAAAAAAAGGATGGAACAACCTTCTACTAAAGATTCCACATGGAGGCAATTCCTGGAAATGGATGTTTAGTTGTGTCCCCATTAATAGGACGAAAGGAAACGTCAAAGAGGTTAAAGATTTAAGGTTTAACGCTTCCTTGGACATAGCTTTATAATGAACAAAAAAGTATATTGGAAATTATTAGCAATAACGTGAGTTCGATTTATATTTAATTGTTAACGAGTTATTTATGATTATTTTGTCCGGTCGAGCGGAGTCGAGACCTCATTTAATAGCATTACAGTACAATAACCTCTCGACTCCGCTCGAGGGGACTGTAGTATTTTTTTAATTTACAAAAAATCAATGTCTTGCAATTATTTTTATATCGAACTCACATTAACAATAGGAATTCATGATACCACAAAGTAGACTCTATAAAGATGCCTTATTGAACAACGTCATCCCCTTTTGGGAAAGGCATTCCCTTGATCGTACAAACGGCGGCTATTTTACCTGTCTGGATAGGGAAGGCAAGGTTTACGACACCGATAAATTTATGTGGCTGCAAGGAAGACAGGCGTGGATGTTCTCTACCTTGTACAACCAGGTGGAACCAAAGGAAAATTGGTTGGAAATTGCCAAAAGTGGGGTCGATTTCATAAGACATAAGGGAATGGATGCACAAGGCAATGTATATTTTTCCCTAACCGCAAACGGACAACCCTTGGTACAACCCTATAACATTTTTTCGGATTGTTTTGCGGCCATGGCTTTTGCCCAATATGGAATAGCGGCAGAAGATCAGGAATATAAAGAACTCGCCAAAAAAACGTATCTAAATATTCTTCAAAGAAAGGATAACCCCAAAGGAAAATATGAAAAAGGAACATTGGCCAGACCTTTAAAAAGTTTTGCCCTGCCCATGATCTTGTCCAATTTGGTTCTGGAGCTGGAAGACATATTGGAACCCAATGAAGTGGAGCGAACCATAGATTTTGCGGTTCGAGATGTTATGGAAGTATTTCTGGATGGGAAATCAGGTATAATCTACGAATTCACAAAGCCAGATGGCAGTTTGGAAGACAGCTTTAACGGCCGTTTGCTGAATCCCGGTCATGGCATAGAAGCCATGTGGTTTATGATCGATATTGCCGTGAGAAGGAATGACCGGGAGTTAATAAATAAGGCTACTGAGACCATCGTCAAAATTTTGGAATACAGCTGGGATGAAGAATATGGCGGAATATTTTATTTTATGGATTCAAGGGGTCATCCGCCCCAACAATTGGAATGGGACCAAAAATTATGGTGGGTGCATTTGGAGACTTTGGTAGCCCTTGCCAAGGTTTATGAACAAACCCAAAACCCGGAAATTTCCGCTTGGTACACCAAGGTGCACGACTATAGCTGGCAGCATTTTTCAGACCCACAACACGGAGAATGGTTTGGGTATCTAAATCGAAGGGGGGAAGTATTGTTAAACCTCAAAGGAGGCAAATGGAAGGGATGCTTTCATGTGCCAAGAGCCATGCTCCAATGTTGGAAAGCCTTTGAGAGAATGGAGAATAAAGGAATAATAAAATAGAAACTATCGTAAATTTATAAAATATGAAAAATACAATTTTAGCACTTCTGTTGGTAAGCTTTAGTGCAACTGCACAACAAGAAACTTTCAATATTGCCAATGGGGTAATAAGCCATCAGGATCTGTTCAATACTTCGATGAATCCGGACGTGTCCTGTTATCGCATCCCTGCCCTGGCCACTGCTCCCAATGGCAATATTATTGCTGCTATTGATGAAAGGGTACCTTCCTGTGGCGACCTAAAATGGAGCAAAGACATTAATATTGTGATAAGAAGAAGTGCTGATAATGGCAAAACTTGGTCAGCAATTGAAAAAATTGTGGATTTTCCATTAGGTCAATCCGCTTCGGATCCTTCTATGATCGTCGATGCCATTACCAATGAAATTTTTCTTTTTTACAATTATATGGATCTGGATAAGGAAAAGGACGTGTACTATTTACATGTGGTAAAAAGTGCAGATAACGGCAAGACCTGGAGCCAACCCGAAGATATTACCCCTCAAATTGCCAAGAAAGAATGGCATAACGATTTTAAATTTATCACCTCCGGTCGTGGTATACAGACCCGATCCGGCACCCTACTCCATTGCATGGTAAATCTAAATAACGGTTTACATGTGTTTGGCAGTAAGGACCATGGAAAATCCTGGTTTTTTATAGACACTCCCGTAAGTCCTGCGGACGAATCCAAAATTATAGAGTTGGCCAATGGGGATTGGATGATCAACGCCAGGGCGAATAAAGAGGGAAAAAGATATGTACATATTTCCAGTGATGAAGGAAAAAGCTGGGTAACCCAACCCGAACCTGCCTTGATAGATCCAGGCTGTAATGCCAGTATAGTCCGCTATACCTCCACCGAGGATGGTTACCGAAAAAACAGATTGTTGTTTTCCAATGCCAAAAGTGAAAAAGATCGCGTTAACATGACCGTTAGAATAAGTTATGATGAGGGCAAAACCTGGTCCGAAGGAAAAACTATTTACAAAGGGGAATCGGCCTATTCGTCCATGACCATCATGGAGAACGGGGACATAGGTCTGTTTTTTGAACAGGACGATTACCAGAAGAATACTTTCGTAAGCTTTTCGCTAAAATGGCTGACAGATGGAAAAGACAGGTACAGAAAGCCAAGGCCCAGGAAAAACTAAACTATTATGCAATGAAAATACATCCCTGCCTTTGCTGTCAGGAATTTTGGAACGGAATGGATGATACGTTGGTAGTATACAGTATCCAGTTGGCAACGTGACCTTGACTCAATAAGGTTGCCTTTTGCCAACTGTGGACTACCTAAGTTTTTGGAAACTATAAGTAACCTGAGTTCGACTTATATCTAATTGTTAATTAGTTATTTATGATAATTTTGTCCTGTCGAGCGCAGTCGAGACCTCAATAAAAAGATATAACTCTCAAAAAACCTCTTGACTCC
>TARA_R110002020_G_scaffold21009_3_pt1 | contig 53733 bp, 57 predicted proteins | sample TARA_R110002020 | Tara Oceans TARA_R110002020 (sample SAMEA4396489) | marine metagenome | biome: Westerlies Biome; feature: [MES] marine water layer (ENVO:01000295) within the mesopelagic zone...; material: water (ENVO:00002006), including particulate matter (ENVO:01000060) such... | reverse complement strand
TGGGGCAGATCATCGGGGCCTGCGGGTCGGATATGTGGAACCATCTTATCTGGAACTATTTAAAGCTTTGCTACGGTTCTTATTTATTTCCGATGAATTTATCCAAAAAAAGCGATTGCACCACAGAAAATTACGTCTTCACAACAAAATTTTCCATACCCGATATAAAGGGATTACTTTAGGAGTGTCAATAATTAGGATTTCGATTTTTCATTTTCATATAGTGTTCTCGTAAAAGGGCCCGTCATTTATTTGATAGGGCCCTTTTTGATCGATGTCCACTATGACTTCCCCTCAAATTCGTTCACCAGAGGCAAGGCACTCTCCCTGTCCGCTTCCATCACAAATAGTTGTACCCCGCCATAGGAGCCACCGGAAAAACCCGCTAACCTCCCTGATTCGTTCCCATCCTTGGTGATGGTCCCTATTCCTTGGGCCTCCAAAATGCCTTTCAGCAAAATTACCGAAACCATACTTCCCGTGTAAATATTTATATACTTCTTCCCCGATTTCATAACGATCAATTTTCTGTAATGGTCACTGCGTTGTACATAAAGGAATTGGCCATCCTATCCATTCTGTTGTCCCATTCTTCCGCCAGTACAATGTATTGGCATCTCTCCATACTTTCAGGAATACGGATAACATCGGAATAATCGCTTGCCTTTGAAAGGAACTCCGCATCCTCCACAATAAACATTTGTAACTGCCCCAAGTGGATACCGTTCAGATAGAACAACTTTGCCAATCTCTTCGGGGTGGCTATTACAACGTCGGTACCCAAATAGATTTCTTCCCGTTGCAGTTCAATATTGTGTTCCTCATATGCGCAGTAGACCCGAAGATCCGTTCTATGGGCAAATTCCCTGAATTTTTGTGCCAGTTCCAGGGCCGACTCCTTATCCTTTACAAAGATAAGGGCACGGGGAGAGTCCTCGAAGGCGGCCGCGTTCAATTTTTGGATGACCCCAATGATCATCGCAGTGGTCTTCCCGGAACCGGCAGGACCGATACCAAAAAAACCAGTGCCCGCCTTTATTTTTGAAATCAGTTCCTTTTGAAATTGATTGGGCGATTTTAGCCCCATGTTCAGCAAGTTTTCCTGTAGGATGGGGTGTATTTTTTTAAAGGACATTCGCTAACTTTTCAGATTAAAAATAGTGTAAAATATCAAAAGACGGACTTCTCACCACATCATTGCCAGGTTTCACAACAATAATTTCATGCAATCGCAAAGTCGCTCTATATTTGGGATATAAATAAGAAACAAACTTTTTTCATTTTCATATAGTGTTCTCGTAAAAGGGTCCTGGTCCAAAAACCAAGGCCCTTTTTAATTTCCGTATTCGACGGTTCCTTTTATAGTTTTCCAGCACTTGTACCTATGTATAACAGCGGCCTTGTTATGTAACCAAGAGAAATACCATGTAGTTCCAAGGACAAAAATAGGACTATTAGGTCAATATGACGGTGAAAATTGTCGTTAAGGGGCAATTAATGGTGCTGAACCTTTTTTTGTCCTAAATTTCCCTTAAAATGACATATGAGGACAAAACTTGCTGTGGGGGTGATTTTTCTTTCCCTTCAAATAGTTCTTATTATCCATTCCCGATTCATTCCCGAGCGGTTTTTTTGTTGGGCCCCTTACGATGAGCACTCATATATCGATATTTCGGTGAAAATCAAAGGGAAACAATTGACACCTGAGCAGATAGGCCAGAGATATCACCATATGGCCAAGGGTTATGAGGCCCGATCCATCTATAATGTTTTTGATATAGTGGAACAATATGAAAACACCTACGGAAAGAAGGACAGGGCCGAGGTGATAATTGAATATTCCACCAACGGCCATAACAAAAAGCAATGGAACTATTCAAACTAGCGGAAAAGATGGAAAAATTTTTCCCATGGCGGATGGAAGGTACCTCCATGTTGCCAAATGTTCTGTTGATGTGCAAATTGATGTTCATTCTACTCATGGCGCATGGATTTTACGGATACATAGCCGACCCTTTTCTCCCCTTTTTCCAGGAACTTGATTTCTTTGGAAAATATCCAGGAATCTATGAAGCTGTTATGAAAACCCTTTTTTTGGTATCTGGAACATTGTTATTGTTAAATTTTCAGGTTAGGGCAATGGCCATAATTGCGGGAATCACGATACTTATGGTCTTATTGTCATCCAAGCCATTGTTCAGGAACCATATTTTAATATGTGGATGTGCCCTATTTTTGGCGGGATTATCGGATAGGGAAAAAGATCCCTATTTGTTATACGTGCAGTTATCCATTGTATACTTGGGGGCCTTTACCAACAAAGTTTTCCAAATGGACTGGTGGACAGGGCAATTTATACATAATTGGCTTTACACGGTGTCGCAAAACCATCTTTACATCTTTGCTTCCGACCTGTTCCCCAACAGCTACTTTTCCAAGGGCCTATCATGGTTATCCATGCTTTTCGAGGTTGTCATCGGAATATTGCTATTCTTTAAAAGAATGCATTACCTTGTGGTTTGGCTTATAATTATATTCCACGGAACCTTATTTTCCATAACCACATTTCGATTTGGGCATTTTTTGGATGACATTTTGATCTATCTACTGGTTTTTGCCAACTGGCCGGTTGGAAGAATGTCCGTTGAATATTCCTTTTCCCATAGAAGAATTCTTGGACATTTCCTGTGGGCGATAAATTGGGAAAGGCGCATAGAACATACACCGGCACAGATGGAGGGCAAGCTTTGGCTGAAGGTCATGACGGACGACAAAGATTGTTTTAATTGGGACGGTGTGAGGAATTTGCTGTTAAACTCCCCTTCCTTCTATATAACCATTTTTGTATTGGACCTCTTGATCCGCGTATTTTTTGAGCAACCGTTTCAGCATATTGCCCAATTGATGATTCTATGGGGATCCTTGATCTTCTTTTTACCATGGGGCCCGTTACTGGGGATCCGAAGTAAAAAAGTGGGGGCACACTTGAAAATGGGATAATATCAAGGAATCCATTTATCCTTGCCAAAATCGGGTTTTCTCTTTTCCAGGAACGCATTTCGCCCCTCTTTGGCCTCTTCGGTCATATAGGCCAATCGAGTGGCTTCGCCGGCAAATACCTGTTGCCCCACCATCCCGTCATCGGTAAGGTTCATGGCAAATTTCAGCATTTTGATGGAAGTGGGCGATTTTGCCAGTATTTCCTGCGCCCATTCAAAAGCCGTATCTTCCAATTCCTCGTGGGGAACAACCGCATTTACCATCCCCATTTCAAAGGCTGCCTGGGCGGTATAGTTCCGTCCCAGGAAGAATATTTCCCTTGCTTTTTTCTGTCCCACCATCTTTGCCAAATAGGCAGATCCGTAGCCGCCATCAAAGCTGGTAACGTCCGCATCGGTCTGTTTAAAGATGGCATGTTCCTTACTGGCCAAGGTCAGGTCGCAAACCACGTGCAGGCTATGTCCGCCTCCCACGGCCCAACCGGGCACCACGGCTATGACCACTTTGGGCATAAACCGTATCAATCTTTGCACCTCCAAGATATTCAGGCGGTGCATCCCATCCTCGCCCACATATCCTTTTTCCCCACGGGCCCTTTGATCGCCCCCGCTACAGAAGGAGTAGACCCCATCTTTAGAGGAGGGCCCTTCGGCAGATAGCAGGACCACACCGATGGCGGTATCTTCCTGTGCATCTTGGAAGGCGGTGTAGAGTTCGCTGGTAGTTTTGGGTCGGAAGGCATTGCGCACATCGGGCCTATTAAATGCAATACGGGCCACTCCCATATATTTTTTATAGGTTATATCCTCAAATTCCCTGACGGTTTCCCACTGAATATTACTCATCTTATGGCCATAAATAGTTCAATTACAAAAATAGGCTTTCTTCTAGGGATATGTGCGACGGATATTAAGGATTTTTGGCCTCTATCCATTTGGAAAAATATTTGGAACTGGCAAGGGTATGGTGCATTAACATGGATCCGATAAAATTCTGGTTGCGGTGTTCCTCCAACCCATTCCGTAAAGTGTTCAGCCTTTGCATAAAACGGCTTTCCAAAATTTCCTTGTCATAGATCGTTCTGATGATATCGATCCCGTTCCGCTGTGCTTTTCCCCAAGCCAGTGGATCCGTATAAAGATCAAGGGCCTTTTGTGCAAAATCTTCCTTATCGTTGGCAATGGCACCACTCCAAGGGAGCCCGTCGTGCATTCCTTCCGCACCGATATCTGTGGTGATACTTGGTGTTCCGGCGCACATGGAATCGGTAAGTTTTCCCTTGATTCCAGCCCCAAATCTGAGCGGGGCCAGGTTTAGTCGGGCCTGTTCCAATACCGAGAGGGCATTCCCTGCCTTTCCCATAATCAAAAAACCTTGGTCGGGCCGGTGCATTTGCTGGACAATTTTTGGAAGATAGGCCCCGTATATCCGTACTTTCGCCAAGGGCAACCTACTTCTTATCAATGGCCAGATATCGCTATTGAGCCAGCGGATGGCATCCACATTGGGAAGGTGCATACCATTTCCAATACAGACAAAATCGGCACGTTCTTCATAGGATTTCCAAGCGTTGATGGTCCCCGGAGAGGGCGGGGCCATCAAAAAGGGAAGGTGCAACAGCAAGCTTTCATGTACTTTTATAATGCTGCGCAAAAGGGACATTTCCACGGTGGATACGATTAGGGAAAGATCGCTCCTTAATATACTGGCCATTTCCCGTTTGGTGATTTCGGCGGCCAACCATAGTTGGGGGGTAAAGGGAACGGATTTTTCCAGTGCTTCCTGCCGTACCTTTCGCAACGAATGTAGATCTTCCGTATCCAGGATGCGAAGCGTATTTGGAAGGTGCTCCCGTACCCTCCATCCAAATTGTTCTTCCGTCAAAAACCGGTCAAAAACCGCTATTTTGGGGCAAAGATCTTGTAAAAGCCTATCAAAACTTGAATGGTTTAGCATAATTTCCACCTCCCGTACCCCCATTTTTTCAAGTCCGTGGGAATGTTCCGATTTTTGTGCGGTGGACGCAAAGTGTACTTGGTACCCGTTTTTGAGAAAGAGCTCGATCAATTGTAGCATCCTTCCCCCGGCGGCCGTTGTTGATGGTTCCGGCCATACCATTCCTATGAACAATACCGATTTCATATGGCTGCTGGTTTTACTCACAAAACGGATTTACCCGATAAAGGGGATGTAATGGATAATCCAGGTTTTTTATCCCCTTAACGGACCCGGCTCGGTGGGCTATGTTAGTTCCGGTCATCGTTATCCCGAGCTTGCCCAAAAATTCCTTGCCCATTAAGTTATATTTACTCGATCATCGATTTATTATGTTCCGATGCCTTTCCGTCAGAGGCGGAAATGGACATTCGTTGAAATGTTATTTTAATTTTCCTTAAATGCCTCGCAAGTCTGTCCAAAGGTGTGATTACATCTTAGCGGCAAATTTTTGGGAGATGCGCAGTCTCAATTTGCGTTCGTAATCCTCTTCCAGCCATTCCTTATAGTTTTTGGTGTTGTTCATTATACAATAAGAGTATAGGCGCACCCTATAGGCAATCTCTTCTTTAAGTTGCTTGGCAAGGATCCGGGCCTCAAAGACATCCTTGCTGTTTTCCATACATATCTGGGCATGTTGTTCTATACTGCGTTCCAAAACGGTCTTGGAACGAAGTCCCTGGGCCATCACCTCTTTATATTCGGCATTGATATCAAATTCCAGATTCTTCGATTTCGGGAACTTATCCTTTAGTTCCTGGGGCATTTCATAAACAAAATCACGTTCGATCTCGTCGTCGTTGCGGATATTTTCAAGGTAGAATTCAGGGTAGCGGAAAATTTCCTTCCAGTCCATCGGAGCGTCCCACATCCCAAATCGGGCAATGTTGTTCCCCAGATCTATGACCGTAAACTCTTCCTTGTTGGGCAGTATGCGGGATCCCCTACCGATCATCTGAAAATATAGGGTAAGCGATTTTGTCGCCCGGTTTAGGATGATGGTCTCTACAGTGGGCTCATCAAATCCGGTGGTGAGTATACTTACGGAGGTTAGGATGGCATGGGGGGTATTGGCAAACCATTTTAAAATTTCCTTTCTTTCCGAGGCACTGTTCTTGTTATCGAGGTGCCTAATATCATAACCTGCTTTTTTGAACGTTTCGTACACGTACTTTGACGTATTGATACCGTTGTTGAAAATGAGCGTTTTGGTACCTTTTGCGATCTCCTCGTACGAACTAAGCAGCTTTCCCTGCATACTGAGATTGCCGTACAGCTCGTCCGATGACTTTACGGTATAGTCCCCATTGATGCCCAATTTCAATGTTTTAAGGCTTACGTCCTTATTGAACATGTTCGCCCTGGCCAAAAACTTTTTTTCAATAAGGTTTCCGATGGACTCGCCCATGATCAGCTTTTGGTAATTGTCCTTCATGGGCAGTTTGATATTGGAGCTCAAAGGAGTTGCCGTGACCCCCAGAATGGAAGACTTCCTAAAGTATTTGAAAAGTTTCCGAAAGGAATTGTAATGTGCCTCATCAATGATGACAAGACCTATATTTTTGATATCCACCTTTTCATCCTGCAACCGGTTGTTCAGGGTTTCCACCATGGCCACAAAGCACATGTACTCATCTTGGTCTATCAGCTCCTTTACATCACTGTTGATGATCTTGTTCCGTACCCCGAACCCTTTCAACATCTTCGATGTTTGTGAGCTCAGTTCGATCCTATGGGTGAGGACCACTACTTTTTTTTGCGTTTCCTTGATATACCGTTTGGCAATCTCGGAAAAGACAACGGTCTTGCCCCCACCTGTGGGGAGTTGGTACAGCAGGTTGGATCCCTCCGGGGATTCTTCCAGATACTTGAAAATTGTATTGAGGTCCTCTAACTGGTAATCGTAAAGGGTCTTCTCTATTTTTTCATCCTGTATTTCCAAATGGGCACGCTAATTATTGGGGTTCCACTAGTACATTGGTATAATGCCAACCTTTCAAAATTAGCTGTTTTTTGCCCTTAAATGAAATTTAATACCGAAAAAAGGAAAATATCGGGCAGTGGGCATGGCTGGGCTACAATTGCTCAAGGTTTTCCATTTTCGTCCAATTGGTCCAAAACCCTTGAAAATCCTTCCAGGAGGGGCCAATTTTTCGCTTCTAATTGGTGGTGGTATTTTTGGATCCTTTCCAGAAATTCCGGCAATAACCCATTTAAAGCCGTAAACGTTACCATCTCGTCGTAAGAGTTCAGCATGCTCTTGTAAAATGCATCGGGCAGGTTCCGGTTCAGTGAAAAGGACTGTGCCACTTCCAGGTTATAAAGCATAAGATCTGAGGTATGGTATGGGGCCACCCCTAATTTTAGGAACTGTTTGATGAACTTTTGGGCCACGGATCGGCGTGCTTTTGGCCTTTTTCGCCTTAGCGGAAAATATTCATTGGAAATTTTGGCCTTTGCCTCCTGAAGCATTTTGTCCTCTTGGGGATGAAATACAAAATTGTAGTATTCCTTTACTTCGGGAAAACGGTCGTAAAGATCCAACAATTGCTCCCTCACTTCTTCCCCCTGCAATTCCGACAAATATTTTTTAAGTGCTCGTTTACTCATATCAGTTGCATAAATTGGCAATTCCACGGCCATTTCCCGTACTTCTTCAAATACAAACAAGACAAGTTATACCTTATAAAACGCAAAAGTTATCACAAAACGGACACTTCCCCAAGCCCTTATTAGGAAAATTCCCTAAAAAATTGTATACTAAGGACTTGTACATTTTTAAAATCCTAACATACATATGAGGCAACTTAAGATCATCAAGCAAGTAACGAACAGGGAATCTAAATCATTGGACAAATACTTGCAGGATATCAGTAAGATCGGCATGATCACCGCGAACGAGGAAGTGGAACTGGCACAAAAAATAAGGGAAGGAGATCAAGTTGCCCTGGAAAAGCTAACAACCGCCAATTTAAGGTTCGTGGTCTCGGTTGCCAAACAATACCAAAACCAGGGCTTGAACCTGCCCGATCTGATCAACGAGGGAAATGTGGGCCTCGTAAAGGCCGCAAAACGCTTTGACGAGACAAGGGGATTTAAATTTATATCCTATGCGGTATGGTGGATCCGACAGGCCATTTTACAGGCGTTGGCGGAACAATCGCGCATCGTCCGACTGCCCTTGAACAAGATCGGTTCCATCAACAGGATCAAAAAGGCCTTTTCCTATCTGGAGCAGTCGCACGAACGGCCTCCATCAGCGGATGAAATTGCCAAAGAGTTGGACCTTTCGGTAAACGAAGTGAACCAGTCCCTTAAAAATTCCGGTCGCCATATCAGCATGGATGCCCCCTTGAAAGAAGGCGAAACTTCCAATCTGTATAACGTACTGAACTATGGGGAAAGCCCACGTCCCGATGAAAAACTTCTGTTGCATTCGCTGACCTTGGAAATAAACCGCGCGTTGGAAACACTTTCACAAAGGGAATCGGATGTGGTAAGGTTATATTATGGGATCGGTGACCAGCATTCAATGACACTGGCAGAAATCGGCATTACGTTCGACCTGACAAGGGAACGGGTACGGCAAATACGGGAAAAGGCCATCCGCAAGTTACGGCACCAGTCCCGCAGCAAAGTCCTAAAAACCTATTTGGGGTAAAAGGACCAGGCCCAAAACAAAAAAAAGGAAAGGAGCCAAAATAACTTGGCTCCTTTCCTTTTATGCCTTGTTCGGCAATTGGTCACCCGTTCAATTTACTAATATTAAAGTTGTTTAAAATTTCATTAAGGTCGTTCATGAAATTTAAGTAGGCCGTGTTATCTGAATTTTGGTTTGCCATGGTCGTCGGTTAGGGTTAAGGTAGCATTATAGATAATCCAATTCCACCAATTCGTTTAAACTTAGAATTTCATTTAGATCTTTGAGGAAAATTAGATACTCCTCTCCGTAGGTGTCGTACAACATAATTTTAGTTTCGGGTTAAGGGTTAATCTTATTCGGGTTAAAAATTCTTTTGTAAAAGTACCTTATACATGTATAAATTACAATTAAATGTGGTGTAGTATACCAGAATTGTTGTAAAAGGGATGGCTTTTAGGGGTATCAAAAAAAGTTTTGCCATCAGTTGGCGTTACAAGCCTGTATTGGGCCGCTATAACTTCCGAATTGCCATGAACCGGTTTCCATGTCAAGCATCCCAAGAGCTACGTTGATTTTATCGGAAAATAGATTGCAGAAAGTTGCGGATCCTATATGTTCAATACGGTCCTGGGAGAACAGAGATCAACTGTTGGCCGCCTTATCCATTGGCGAGGAAGGATCGTAGGGCTTAATGCTCAGCTCGTCCAACAATTGTCCATAGGCACCTATTAGGGTATTGTCCGTTTCTTTGTCCGGAACATGCTTCAGCAGTTCTTGAATTGAAATTTGATGTATCCTTTCCTGCATCGTTGTCCTGGTCCTTGAAATCCTTTTTTGAAGGACGGGATCAAGGATTCCGGAAAGGGTATCCAAAAAGATCAATTCCTTCTTTCCGCCCAAAGTCGCCATTTCATCCAATAGCATAAACTTCGATTTTCTGTCACCAAGTTCAAAAAGCGGTTTAAAAATACTGCGTTCCCTTATTTTCTCGATCTCCAGCACGGCCTGCTCCTCTTCGGAATACCAATATTGCTGATGGGATAGTCCATTTAGGATTGCCAATGCCTTTTCGCGTAACTCCTGGTTTTCTTCGGTGACAATGATCTGTTTTACAAATGGGATTTCCCTGCTGTCCAAAGCTTCCAGAACGGCATCCAATAAAATATGCTTGTCGCAATGGTCTTTGGAAGCGTAGGAAGGCAAATCGAAATTGTATAAAGCGGCCTGGTGTTCGGAATCGGAATATGTAGGTTCTATAGGGGTCTGGGGCTCCTCCAAATAGGCCATCGGAGTTTCTTGGCGTTCCAATAAAAAAGGATTTCGCTTAAAAAATGGGGTAAGCGGAGCGTCCTGGCCGTAGGAAAGTTCATTTTTTTGCATAAGTAGGTCGTGTTGATCGATTGTATTTTTTATTCACCATCCGTCCATTTTCCCTGCCCATGACCTGGACGTTCCCAACCTTACTGGTGGAATCAGTCCTTTATCTTCATCATGGCCCTATCTATGGCCGCTTCTACCAATGGATATTCTTCCAGAAAGCAGTTATAGAGAAAAGTGATGTATTTAATGTCCTTGTCCGTTTTGCAGGTATGGTGCATGCGCACAACAATTTCGTGCAGTCCAAACGTCTTCATCATGGCCAGTCCCGCCTTCATTTTATGGGCCGCAAACTGGATCTGCTCAAAATCCTCTACACCGATATGGTATTTTACGTTGCCGATAAATTCAAGTATGTTTCCCTTGTACAGGACGATCAATTCTTCCAATAGGGTTATATCGCCCATACATTCCCCCAAAACCGTATCCATGTCCAATTCGGGGCTTTCGCCCGAGGAAAGACCCTTGGGGTTCCTATTGGAGGATTCCATCTTCTGTGTCATTTTAATATGTTTTTTTAGGATGGACAATTTGTCCGCCAATTTTTCATGTTCCGCGGACAGTGCAATACTGCCGTTGAAACCATGATCTTGTAACCGGCCTTCCATTGTTGGGTCGGTAAGGGCAAGTATTTGTACGTTTCCAAGTTCTTCGTTCACGGAATTGCGGATCCCAGCGAACATGCTTTCCCAATTAAGGGGGGGATCTAAAAGATCTATCACTATAAGGTCGAAGGCAATAAACGAACAGAGCGACAAAGCCCTTTCCACATTTAGGGTCACATAGGATTTTGGCCCCCATAGAGCAAGTGCATCGTTTGACGGTACATTGGATAGCACCAATACGTTCAATTGACCATTGGTTGCGGGAACCGAAAACTTCGGGAAGTTCTTGATGGCTGTTGCACCTTGGGAAAAGGGCAATGTCATCTGAAACGTAGGTCCGTTGTTTCCCCCATATATCGCGAGAGATCCATTATGGTTCTCCACCAATTTATGGGCAATGGCCATCCGTAGGCCCCCAAATCGAAAATTCTTATGTTGTTCCGACGCGGTTCCGACCGAATTTCCAACTTCCATTAGCTCGAATGTCAAAAAATGTACCCCTTTATCTGCACTGGCAGTGCTTATCCTTAAATGGACTTCGGATCTTGTACCATAGTGGACCATATTGCCGAATAGGTGCAGTAACACCTGGACAAGTTTGGAAGGGTCCCCCTTGAGAATTTTGGGAACCGTGGGCTCTATGCATGCGCGGACCTTCATATCCTTGTTAAGAATCAGCGTATTGGACAGGAAAACCGTTTCTTTTACAACGGCCCGCAGATCAAAATCGACCTTCGCAAATGGCTCCATTCCCAGTGAAAGTCGCGAATACTCCAAAAGTTCGGAGACCACCTCCATTACCTTCCCAGTATTATGTCCAAGTTCCTCGCTATACCTTTTTGCGTTCGCTTCGGTACTTTTCTCCATGGAGTCCGTAAGCGCCATGATAAGCTGCAGGGGAGTTTCCAACGTTCTTAAGGCGTTCAGGAACAAAAGTCCCTCAGTGTCGGCAACTTTGTGTTTCCTTTTCATACTGCCTTCGGAATACCGTGGATATTGGTCCTTATCGCCATCGGGGGAACAAGCAATTCTTTTGGAAGCAATTTTCCCCTCCAATTGCCTTTTAAAGGAATTAAAGGTCCCTTTTAACTGTGAGGCTTCCTTGGAGGTGAGTTCCTCAAAAGAGAAATTGTTCAATTGGGTCTCAAGTTCCGAAAGATTGAAAAGGAGGTCTTTTGTGTTCAAAAAGTAACTATTTTACAAATGGTTGGATTTGGCTTTTAATGAATTTCCCTTGGAAAATTCATGTTTTGCCCTTTATGGAATTAAATTTCCATCATATTATCAGTTATAACAATTAAATGTTATCTAGGTATCCAAAACTGTTGCCAATTATGTTAATTTGTAGGTGTAAACCGATCCATATGAAACGACCGATCTTATTTGCAGTAATTACACTCTTGATTTCCTGTGGGGAAAAGAAAAAGGAAGTGGCGGAGAGCCTGGAAGAAAAGGCACGTGCCATCCATGATAAAGTGATCACCATCGATACCCACAACGATATAAATGTCAAGAATTTTACCGACAGTATAAATTATACCCAAAATCTTGATACACAGGTTAACCTTCCAAAGATGGAGGAAGGGGGACTTGACGTAAGCTGGTTGATCGTCTATACGGGCCAAGATTCCCTTACCGTAACGGGATATAAGGAGGCATCCGAAAATGCCATGGCAAAATTTGCGGCCATCCATAAACTTTGCGAGGAAATTGCTCCCGACCGTATGGGACTGGCATTGACCTCGGACGATGTAAGGCGCATACAGGGAGAAGGCAAAAAAGTAGCGATGATCGGTGTGGAAAATGCCTATCCCATGGGCGAAGACCTCTCCAACTTTAAAAAATACCATGAACTGGGTGCCCGTTATATCTCCCTTTCCCATAATGGCCATAGCCAATTCAGTGATTCCAACACCGGCGAAACGGACAGTATCTGGATGCACCAGGGCTTGAGCGAACTGGGTAAAAAAGCGGTTGTCGAAATGAACCGACTGGGCATCATGATCGATGTTTCCCATCCGTCCAAGGCCTCCATGGAACAGGTGATCGCCCTTTCCAAAGCCCCCATCATAGCTTCACATTCATCGGCCAGGGCCCTTTGCGACCACAGTAGGAACTTGGACGATTCCCAGCTCAAACTGCTACGGGACAATGGTGGCGTGGTACAGACAGTGGCCTTCGCTTCCTATTTGGATACCGAAAAAAATGATGCCAGGGCCGCCTATTTAAAAACGATATACACCACCATAGCGGATTCCCTTGGGATGGAATGGTACGACCGTTCACAGTTTGCGACCCTTACCAAGGAACAACGGGAGAACTTTATGGCCAACTATCCCAAAGTGGTGCAACTGGGCAAGGAAAAAGCCGCCAAGGATCCCAAGGCCCCCGCAGCTGTCAATGTAAGCGATTTTGTGGACCATATAGACCATATGGTAAAACTGATCGGGGTGGACCATGTTGGGATCAGCTCCGATTTTGACGGCGGCGGCGGCATCGAAGGATGGGACGATGCCTCGGAAACCTTTAACGTTACCCTGGAGCTGGTAAAAAGGGGCTATACGGAAGCAGAAATTGAAAAACTCTGGGGAGGTAACCTGTTAAGGGTCCTTGACGAGGTACAGGAAATAGCCCAAAATTGGCCGCAGGGTTAATCGGGATTTGATCCGATCATCGAAATGCTCAGACGCATGACCTAGGTTTTACCAAAAACCTGTATTGAATTGTTATTTTGGTTGTCCTCCGTATCCCAGGCGAGCTTCGTCCCCTTCTAGGTTGTTGACTCCGCCGCCAATCGGTCCCTTACATACTCGATCTTGGTCTTTCCGTGGGCAGCGGGCTTCCCGTTCTCCCCAAGGTTCACCATAATGATATTGTCCACCGTTACAATGGTCTCCCTGGTCATTTTGTTCCTGACCTCGCAATTGAGCGTCAGGGAACTTTTGCCGAATTTCACCACCTCTATCCCGATTTCGATGATATCACCTTTTACGGCGGTACTCATAAAGTTGATCTCGGACATGTATTTGGTGACCACTTTTTTGCTTTCCAGTTGTATGATGCTGTATAGGGCGGCCTCCTCGTCTATCCATGCCAATACCCTACCGCCAAAGAGCGTTTCATTGGCATTGAGGTCCTCCGGCTTCACCCATTTTCTAGTATGGAATCTCATAATATGTTTTTTAACTCCCTAAGTGGGATATTATATGTTACAACGCTTGCCCGCCCACCTCTGGCGGGTTATTGTAGTTTTTCTACAAATGTCCCCAGCGCTTTACTTGAGGTTATGGACTACAAAATTAAGCTTTGCACGGCATTTAAAAGAGTTTTCCCGATGAATGGTCAAGCGATTTTGGGATATGCAAATGCGTCCCCAACTTTTTGTTCAACTTCTCAATAAAATGGGCCGATAATAGCGGAGATTCCATTTCCATATTCTGATGTATAAAGAAATGTATGCTGTTCAGTCCTTTCATTCGCCATTGGTACAGTCTTTCGACCCAGGCATCCAAGCGTTCGTAATCGGAAGGATGGTTGGCCCCTACATACCGGATGAAGGCTTCGTTATTGCTCAGCTGCATGTGCATCAGATCTCTGCGGCCAGCGGTATCGACCAGTACGTTGGCCATATTGTTCTCCTTTAACAAATGGTACAGCTCCTGGTTTACCTTTTCATCGGTAAACCAGTCGGTATGCCGAAATTCAAGCGCCAGTGAAAATTCCTTTGGCCAATTTTCCACGAACCGCACTACCCTATCCCAGTTTTTTGGTCCGAAGTTGTTGTGCATCTGTAGAAAAATGGTGCCCAATTTATCCTTTAGATGTGAGGTCACGTCCAAATACCTGTCCACAATGGGATAGACCGCATCATCCAATCGCCTGATATGGCTGACCTGTTGCGCCATTTTTGGAAAAAACTTAAATCCTTCGGGTGTCTTTTCGTTCCATTTTTCGTATTGTTCCGCTCCAAATATCCTATAAAAGGTAGCGTTCAGTTCTATGGAATTGAACTGGGAAGCATAGTAGGCGAGTTCGTCCTTGGTGCCCTTGGGATAGAAATTTTTGAGTTCCTTCCCGTTCCATTTAGCACATCCAACGTATACTTCCAATGGGCCCTCCTTGATTTTTGGGCTTGAGAGCAGCACTTCCGTATCCGGATGATCGGGTGGAATTGTAAAATCCACGGTTTCCGGATGGTCCACTTTTCCAAATTTCATAGGTTTAACGATTTAATTATTTAGAGCATCATTGTTTCTTTACGAACACCGTTTTGATATTCACGAATTCCCTGATCCCGTACGAAGAAAGCTCCCTTCCGTATCCGGAGGATTTTATCCCACCGAACGGCAACCTTGGATCGCTCTTTACCAGTTCGTTCACAAATACGGCACCTTCCTGTAGGGTCGGGACCAAACGTTCCGCCCGTTCCATATCCGAAGTAAAAATGGATACGCCCAAACCAAAATTGGAGGCGTTCGACAAGTCGATGGCCTCCTGCTCCGTCTTAAAAGTGCATACCGCCATAACGGGCCCAAAGGTCTCTTCGCCAAATATGGGCATGGTGGGATCGACCTGGGTTATAATGGTAGGTTCGTACCAACAGCCGTTTCTCTTGCCCCCATGGAACAACTGCGCTCCCATTTCTAGGGACTTGTTTACCGCCACTTGCAGTTCCTCCGCAAGCTCCTCCTTGGCCATTACCCCTATATAGGTGTCCCTATCCATGGGATCTCCCTGTTTTAAGGAAGATACCCTGTCCCTGAATTTTTCAAGGAATTCTTCCGCTATATCCTCCTGTAACAGCAACCGCTTTCCAGCTATGCAGCTCTGGCCCGTATTCTGGAACCGTGCGGTGACACAGGTCTTGATGGTACTGTCCAGATCTGCATCCGAAAAAACGATCAGGGCATTGCTGCCCCCAAGTTCCAGCACCGATTTTTTGATGTTCCCGCCGGCCAGCGCCCCTACGGATGCCCCGGCACCGGTACTTCCCGTAAGGCTTACCGCCTTGACCCTTTCATCTTCCAGTAATCCCCCGATTTTGTCGCTCCCGATGATCAAGTGCTGAAAACAGCCATGGGGAAATCCTGCCGCCCCAAAGATCTCGGCAATCAGCTCGCCCGATTTAAGCACATTGGAGGCGTGCTTTAAAATAGCGACGTTGCCGGCCATCAATGTGGGCGCGGCAAAACGGAATACCTGCCAAAACGGAAAGTTCCATGGCATGACCGCCAAAACGGTCCCCAATGGCTCAAAACGTACATAGCCCTTCCCTTCCCCAACATCCACTATCTCCTCTCCTAACTGCCGACCGCCGTTTTCGGCATAATACTTACATACCCATGCACACTTTTCCACTTCTGCAATGGACTGCGATATGGGTTTTCCCATTTCCCTTGTAATGACGGTGGCATAGGTTTCCTTGTTCCGTTCCAGCACAGCTGCGGTACGCAACAACAACTGCGACCTTTCCGAAAAAGTGGTGTTCTTCCATGCTTTGAAAGCGATTTCGGAAATGGCCAGCCTTTCATTTATCTGTTCCTTGTCGAGTTCCCTAAATTCATATAGGAGCTCCCCGTTATAAGGATTTACGGACCTTTTCATGTTCAACTATTTTTTGATCCCTAAAGGTAGGGATAGGAAGGGTGTTATCTTTTCGCAACGCATAAAAAAATGTGCTTTTACACCGCTATTTTTGTCCCTATCGTTCCCGGGATAAGACGGACATAATAAATTGAAGCGGAAGGTGGGATCGGTGCACCCTTTTAAAACACTGTTCATAACCCCGTTAAAAACTAATAATGTTGACGAGGTACCCGTTATGGGTATTGACTATCTTTATAAAAACTCCAAGCGATGAACAGCAGATCAACGAATCTTTTGCAGCTCCGCCCTGAGATTCCCTCCGCCAAAGTTACCGATACGATGAGTTCCGACGAACGTTTCCAGAACACCACCCTAAGGCCTGTGATCAAACTGCAGAACTTTCTTTTAGTGGCGGTATTTAAGAACTATATCGGAAAACACAAAAACCGGTTTTATGAACTCCCCTTACAAAAGCGGTTGGAACTGATCGAAAACGTGGTGCAAAAGGATATCAAGTTCAGGAATTCCCTTAAAGGGATCATTATCGGACAGTTTACCGAGGAAGAATATGAAAGCTATATCCAAAATTCTTCTTCCCTGAACAAGCGCATGATGAACATGGTGATCGAGCGACTTAAAGATCAGGTTCAATTATTTGATATGGAGGCCTTGGTCCAGTAGTGACACCCCGTTCAGATCGGTCGTAAGGATAGATCCCATCAGGTCAAAATAAGGCCTTATGGCTTGAAAACCGTGGTCTACCTGTTCCCGAAAAGTGGGGGAAAGCACTTCTTGGTCCGTAAAATTACGGACAAATAGGAACTGCTTTTTTCGGATCAGATCTATGTTGGGATCTTCTTTGTCGAAGCCCTTGGGAGCGGTCTTCAGTTCGTCCCCTTGCAATGGTCCCCAAATTTTCACCAATGAGGGTTCGGTAACCACGTCCCTAAATTCCGATGCGTCCAACTGGAATTCCTTTCTCAACCGTAGGAGGTCTTCCTTATTGGGCTGCCAGAAGCCAACTGCCACGAAGGACGCACCCGGCTTTATACGGATGTAATAGCCACCGCGGTTGTGGGCGCCCAATCTTGAAAACGAAGCCGCAAAGTGACCTTTGTACGGGGATTTATCATGGGAAAAACGAACATCCCGGTAGATACGGAACACTTTCATGGCCTCCATATTGTCATGCTCCTTTAAACCCTCGAAAATACCGCTGAAAAATAATTTTACCCCCGTTTCCAGCCCTTTGAAACGGTCTTTGTTATCATTGAACCATTCCCTATTGTTATTTTCCTCAAGTGCCCTTAAAAAAAGTAATGTTTCCTCCGTAATCAATGTATGTTGCATACGACTCAAAGACTTTGTTATAAACTTCCAAAGTTAGACATTTAAATAGCGTGCCTTTAAAATATTGGTTAATTTTGGGCATCACAGTACTACATTATGGATAAGGAAGCAATCATCAATAAGATCATACGGCACAAAAAGCAGCCAAACCTTCGGTACCGTTTAAAACAGAATGTGGAAGTATTTACGGACCGACTTTTTTACACCCTTTTTGATATAGAAACACCGGTTGCCGAAAACCTTACTACCCTAGAAGCCGAGTTTGACGTTCTTGTGGAACTGGCCTGTTGGGAACTGGACAAGCCCTGTAAAAAATTATGGGAAGGATATGTGATAAAACTGCCCGAAATCCTGGAAAAGTTGAACCTTGACGCAGAAGCCATCGTAAACTGCGATCCCGCTTCGCTCTCCATTGAAGAGGTCTATATGGCCTATCCTGGATTTTATGCGATAGCCATATACAGATTGGCCCATGAGCTTTACAAGGAAGGTTTTCCACTGGTACCGAGGCTAATGACGGAATATGCCCACCGGCAGACCGGGGTGGATATCAATCCCGGCGCCCAGATCGGGGAGTCCTTTTTTATAGACCATGCCACGGGGGTGGTGATCGGGGAAACCGCCGTTATCAAGAATAATGTCAAAATTTATCAAGGGGTCACCCTTGGGGGGCTGTATGTTGCCAAAAACCTGCAACGGACCAAAAGGCACCCTACCATTGAAAACAACGTCACCATTTATGCCAATGCGACCATTCTGGGGGGTAACACCGTTATCGGCGAACATTCGGTCATAGGGGGCAACGCTTGGATAACCAGCTCCATTCCACCCTACTCCACCGTGTACCATACCCCAGAAATAAAAATTAAAACACTTCCGAATGTCCCATAGCATTTTAGACCTCATCGGCAACACCCCTTTGGTAGCATCCAGGGTGCTGAACACCAACCCCAATGTAAAGCTGCTTTTTAAAATGGAAGGCCACAATCCGGGAGGGAGCGTAAAAGATCGTGCCGCCCTGAACATGATAAAGGGGGGATTGGAACGGGGCAATTTCAACAGCGATACAAAACTGATCGAGGCCACCAGTGGCAATACGGGGATAGCACTTGCCATGATCGCGGGAATCTACGGACTTGATATTGAACTGGTAATGCCCGAAAATTCCACCAAGGAAAGGGTACAGACCATGCGGGCCTATGGGGCCAAGGTTACCCTGACACCGGAAAGTGTCGGTATCGAAGGTGCTCGGGATTATGCAGAGGAAAAAGTGGCATCCGGGGGCTATTTTATGATAGACCAGTTTGCCAATGACGATAACTGGAAGGCGCACTACAATACCACGGGCCCGGAAATCTGGAGGGATACCCAAGGTAAGATCACCCACTTTGTATCCGCCATGGGCACCACAGGTACCATTATGGGAACTTCCACCTACCTAAAGGAAAAAAATCCACAAGTGCAGATCGTGGGGGTGCAGCCAAAGGACGGCGCCAAAATTCCGGGTATCCGGAAATGGCCGGAGGCCTACCTGCCAAAAATTTTCGATCGGGAAAAAGTAGATCTGGTCATGGAAGTGAACGAGGATGAAGCCGTTAACATGGCCAAAGAGCTGGCCATGAAGGAAGGTGTCTTCTCTGGAATGAGCAGTGGGGGCGCGGTCACTGCGGCCCTGGATCTGGCCGGGACACTTAAGGAAGGGGTTATTGTGGCGATCATCTGCGATCGGGGGGATAGGTATCTTTCTTCCGACCTTTTTGAATAGTTCTTTTCCAGTACATCGGATCGGGAGCCCCAACCGTTAAAAGATAAGAGACATCGCCATCCCTTTAGCGTACAAAAAAAGTGGTTCTACAAAGAACCACTTTTTTTAGAAAACTTGAAAGCTTTTGCCTATTCCGCTCGGGCGGTGGCGCTTTTCAAATGATCCGATTTTTCTTTCCCCCATGCGTCCAACATCCAACTGGTCTTTTCCAAGGTACGGATATAGCCCCCTATAAGGTCTATTGTACCTTCATCCTTAATTTCATCGGCCTTGTTGACCACTTTGGACATTTGTTTCAGCAAAATGCTGTGGGCCTTTAATATCTCTTCAACCATTTCCCTATCAGAAAGTGAGATGGTGCTCTCTTCAATCGATGAGGCCTCCAGATATTCACTGTAATTGCTCATCGGATGGTAACGCAAGGTTAGGATCCGTTCCGCGATCTCATCGATCTTAATCCTCGCATCCGTGTACAGTTCCTCAAATTTCTCATGAAGATCGAAAAAATTATGGCCCAGGATGTTCCAGTGAAAATTTCGTAGTTTTTGATAGTACATATGATAGTCCGCCAAAAGGGTATTGAGTTCCACTACCACGGGCAACAATTTTTCCTCACTGATATTCAAATAGTTCATCTGTTAATTTTTTTTAGGTTTTTATACTTTCGATCATTGCAAAGGCTTGGGCACATCCAATGGAATATGGATCAGCTTTTCTGCCATTGCGACCTTTACTTTACAAGATACGACCGTTAGGACGGGCCTTCAAAAAAATTAACGGCCTTTAACCCAAATTGGGAAGCGTTAACAAAAAGACCTGTTAAAGCCACCCCTTTCTCTTAAAATAAATTAACATTCCAATAAATAATAAGATCATTACGCCCCAGACCATAAAATAGCCGTTTTTCCATTGAAGTTCGGGCATATAGGAAAAATTCATTCCGTATACGCCCACAATAAAGGTCAAGGGAATAAATATGGAGGCCATGATGGTCAGCACTTTCATTACTTCGTTCATCTTATTGCTAACATTGCTCATATACATTTCCATAAGGCTCATCGACATTTCCCTGTAAATCTGCAAGGTTTCGTTGATCTCGATACAGTGATCCAGGACATCCCTTAAAAATAGTTTGGTGTCCTTGCTGATCAGGGCGCTTTCAGAATCTATGAGCCTACTTACCAGTTCCTTCACGGGAAAGATCCAGCTTCTCACCTTTAGCACCTCTTTTTTAAGTTCTTGAATCTTACGGGCGGTGTTGGGGGTGGGATTTTCGTAAACCTCCTCCTCCAGAAGTTCGATGTGCGAATTAATATTCTCCAGCACCTCAAAATAATTGTCTATAATGGCGTCCAACAGTGCAAAGAAGAGATAATCCGCTCCCCTGGTACGTATCCTGCCCGAGCTGGATCTGATCCGTTCCCTTATGCCCCCGAACACATCTTCTTTCAGCTCCTGAAAAACCAGGACCGTAGAGTCCATTAGTACCAAGGCTACATGTTCGCCGATCAGTTCATTATCGTTGTCGGTATCCAGGTATACCATCTTAAGGACACAGAAAATATAATTTTCGTACTCGTCCACCTTCGGTCTTTGGTTGGTGTTCACGGCATCCTCCATCACAAGCGGATTGATGGCGAAACATTTCCCCAAGCTCTCTATATAGGTTTCATCGCTTATGCCTACCACATCGATCCAGGAAGTGGCCGTAGAATGCCGAAGGGCCATTATCTTCTCCATGCTGTCCGGATGGTATTCCTTTAAATCCTCTTGGGTATATTCCAACACGGCAACGGTGCTTTTTTCCAGTTGCCTATACCCAAGGTAGGTAACGGTCCCCGGCGCTTTTCCCATTTTTTTCCGTGCCCTGGAATTTTTTTTGGAGCTTGATCTGGAGGAGGATTTCTTTTTCGCCATTCCTTTTTTCTTAAGAAGTTATTAAACTTTTTTTGATCGAAGTGAAAATTGGCCAATTCGGAAAAGTTCACATCTCTTCAAAGATAAGAATATCACTTTCCATTTGCACGGCCGCATCGGGAGGGAATTTATACATCAGCTCATTTCATGACCGCACCTATCGGTCAAAATCCAACCGGTTCAATAAAAGCCCTGAACCCGGTGCCACATAGGATATGGGAACATTGTTCCCTTTTTTTAGGGAGTTTTCGATTTCTTTCGGGCTCAGGGCACCCCTTCCCACCAACACCAGCGCTCCCATGATCATACGGACTTGGTACCGCATAAAGCCCGAGGCCACAATATGGAGGGCATAACTTTGTGGAGGGAAAAAATTGGCGCTCAACACCTCGTTTTCACAGAGGTAACATTGCAGCACCGTCCGTTCGAAGTTGGTGTGTTCTTGATGGCGGACAGTATAATTTTCAAAATTGTGCGTACCCTCGAACAGTTTTGCCGCCATGATCATCCGCTCCAGATCCAGCGCTTCCACAAAATTGGCCAAAAAAGGAGCGCAAAAAGGATGGCTTTTCTGACCAAAGGAAAACAAGTAGACATATTCCTTTTCCTTACCGTTCCCAATAATGTTAAAACTCCCGTCCACCTCGGTCATACCTACCACCCTGATATCCGGCGGAAGGTTCTTGTTAAAAAGATCGGTAAACATGGGGAGGTCCGTCGGGGGATCTCCATCCAGAAAAAGTTCAAAAGCGGCATCCAGGGCGGAGACCTTTGCGTCGGTACGGCCGGCCCCAAGTATTTTACACCGTTGTCCCGGAAGGATAAACTTCAATGTTTTCAACAACATACCCTCAATGGTCTTCCTTCCCGGCTGTTTCTGCCAACCACTATATCGGAACCCTAAAAATTGTACTTCGATAAGGTAAAAATTCCTCCTGTCCTGCATCAATTGATAATGATTTTGCCCACGAACCCGACCAAACTAAGAATCACCCCAATGGCCATGTAAGAAATAAACTACTCAAATGCTTTGTTTTCAACATTTTAGATTGTCGGATAATTTTTTTTTGTAATTTAATCCTCGTTATTTCCCCTCCAAGGGATCTAATGACCAAATTAATAACCAACCAAAATGAGTCATCCTTGCCCGTTGCCGATACGTGCCACGGGCATTGAATGACGAACCTTTAAAACCCGTCATCCAATAGATTCCGTGTTTCCAGTTTCCCGTATTTTTTTGCCATCTCCCCTATACCATCCGCCTTCCCGATCAACACGAACTGCAAATGCTCCTTTGGGAAGTATTTTTTAATAAGGATATCCAATTGATCCCTATCCAGATCATCCACCTTTTGCGTAAACGTATCGATATACGATTCATCAAAACCGTATAGGTGCATATCCGTAAGCAGTCCCGCAAGACTGGCGTTCGTTTCGTATTCGGGAGGGAACTGCCCTTTTAAATAATTTTTTGCCGACTCCAAAGTGGCGGCGTCCACCCCTTGGGTATGCAATCGGTCATATGTCTTTAATGCAAGATCGATAGCCTGTTCCGTGGTTTCGTTTGCCGTAAATGTACTTATGGTAAATGTCCCCCCTAATTTATAGGTATTGAACCTGCTGCCGGCACCGTATGTCAAACCTGAATTTACGCGGAGCTCATCGTTCAACCATGAAGTAAAGCGGCCACCCAAGATGGTGTTCACCACTTGAACGCCTACATAATCGGGGTTGTTCCTTGGGATTCCCTTGCCACCTATCAAAAAGGTGGTTTCCCTGGCATCCTTTTTGTCCACCAATAGGACCCGGGAACTGTCGGGATAGTTGAGGGTGGGCATTTCGGGAAGTTTTGGGGAACCTTTCTTCCAACCGTTGAACAACGTTTTTAATTGAGATCCCATTTCCTTTGCCTCAAAATCCCCTACCACGGCCATAACGGCACCATTGGGAACATAGTGTGACCCATAAAAGTCTTTTAGGTCGGATATGGTAAGGGATCTTACGTCCTCTTTGTTGCCTTCTTCGGCATTTCCGTAGGGATGTCCGCCAAAAACAAATCCGTCATAGTAATTTTGAATGGAGGATCTGGGACTCTCTTTCATCTGATCTAGCTTGGCCAGTTTCAGGTCTTGCAGCTTTTTCCATTCCCCTTCCGGAAATACGGGATATAACAGTATATCCTGTATGATGTCCAACATGGCTTTCTGATCTTTTTTCAAAAAGGAGGCGTAGAGCATGCCCGTCTCCTTATTGGCAACCGTGCCCAAAGAGGCGCCCATATAGTCCACGGTCTCCTCTATTTGAGATTTTGTATATTTATTACTGCCCAATTGCAGTGCTGAAGCGGTCGCATCCGCAAGACCATGTTTACCTTTGCTGTCATAGACCGCCCCTGCGGGGAAAACCGTGGTAAGCTGTACCAGGGGGACTTCATGCTGTTCCATCAAAAAAATGGTGAGACCGTTATCCAGCGTTAATCTGGTATAGGGAGGTAGCTGAAAACGTTCTTGCGCTGCCCCTGCGGCGGCAATCAAAATAGCTGTCAGCACCAAAAGGGCCTTTTTGATGGAGACGGGGCCAAAAGAGTGATCTATCCTATAGATCTGGGATATTGAACGTTGTTTTAATGCCATCGATTCTTATTTTTAAAGTTTTTGAAGGTCCGTTTCCACTGTTCCATTGTCCTGCAGTACGCCTATAGTCCTGTTCCATTGGGTGAGGTAGGTCTTGGCGACACGTACGATATCGTCCGCCGTTACCTTGGAATAGGCCTCGGGTGCCCCGTACATTTTTTTGTAATCGCCAAAAAAGAGTTCATAGGTGCCCAAGGTGTTGCTCTTACCGTCTATGGTTTCCAAGTCTTTGTAAAAGGCGACCAACTTTTGGTTCTTTACCTTTTGAAGCTCCCGTTCCGGAATTCCATCCTGCTTGATCCTTTCCAATTCTGCCAAGATGCCCTTTTCCAATCGATCTGCGGTAATTTCGCCATTGGCCACCGCAAAAATATAGAGCAGGTTAGGGTCGAAACTTTCCGGCATATAGGACATGACGCTGGTGGCCAATTGCTGGTCGTTTACAAGACCGTTGTACAACCTGCTGCTCTTTCCATTGGTAAGGATGGCGTTCAAAAGTTCCAGGGCATAGTGGTCCCCATGAGCGGTTTCGGGTACATGGTATGCCACCATGACATTGGGAGTGCTCACAATTTTGTGCACCATCACACGTCTTTCGCCCATTTGGGGCGGTTCCACCGTATGCACCTTTCTCGGTGCGGGTTGGGCCGGTATGGGTTCAAAATAAGATTTGGCAAGTTCTTTTACTTTGTCGAGATCCACATCGCCCGAAATCACCGTTACCGCATTATTGGGCGCATAGTAAGTGTCAAAATAGGTCTGTAGATCGTTCTGGGTCCAATTTTTTATATCGGATTCATAACCGATCACGGACCAACGATATGGGTGTGCAAAAAAGGCGGCAGCCTTCACAGCTTCGCTTATGTTCCTAAAATTGCTGTTTTCCAGGCCCGTACTGCGTTCACTGAGCACCACTCCCCTTTCGCTCTCGACCATGGCACTGTCCAGCGCCAAATGACCGATCCTATCCGCTTCCAGGTCAAAAATGGTCTCTAGGGAAGATGTAGGGAACCAGTCCGTATAGACCGTAATGTTTTCTGTGGTATAGGCATTATTGCTGCCCCCAGCGGCCTCCATGGTCCTATCGAACATTTTTGGACCGTATTTTTTTGACCCATTGAACATCATATGTTCAAAAAAATGGGAAAGGCCGGTAATGCCCGGGTATTCGTTCCGGGATCCTACCTTCCAGAAAAGGTACATATTGGCATTTGGAATGCTATGGTCTTCCAATACCATTATTTTCATGCCATTTTTGAGCGTAAAGCGTTCTACTTTATCCGCCTGAACTTGAGCGAGCAGTAGGGCACCATAAAAGAACAGATAGGAAAATACCGTGTATTTTTTCATCGTCAGCGTGTTTGTGCGTTAAAGATAAGCGTTTGTCCACAAATTTGGATTATAGGCCTCATATTGGGCACGACCGGTAAAATACGGTCGTGGACCTTTTCTTTCCCTAATTTTCACCACAACTTTTGGTTTTTACCCAACATTCGTAAAAGTTCCCTTACAATATTGAAATAAATGAAATCAGAAAACGTTTTAGAAGGGCAATGAGGTTTCCCAAACACCTCTTAACCGCTTTGATATGAACCTACTATTTCGCCTTTTTCCGTGGAAAAGAGTGCTCTACGTATCATTGACCATCCTTTCAATGGTCATTGTGCTCAATTTCTACGGCCTTTATACCAATAAATTTTACTTTTTCAAGTACGACAATTACATCGTTCCCCTATTGACCCTTATCCACTTTACCTATTTGTACGTACTGGACTTCAAGATCCGGGAAAAGGAGCTTCCAGATCCCCAAATGCGCAATCTGGAATATGTTCTATATGTTATTCTGTTCATATACCTTTTCAAGATCTTCGACACATTGTATATCATCTCCAGTTATGACGAGTACGATTCCCATCTTTTACCGACCACGTTCATACCTGTGGGCGTACTGATCGTGGCCCTATACCTTTTTCTATTGCTCATGGCGTTCATAAGCTTTAAACTTCGGGTAAAAGAGGTGGGCAAATACAATTTTGTGGATTATAACAGCAACATAGACTCTTGGTAGTCCAAAATATCGGGAAATGGTTTTAAACCAAAAGGTCGGCATGGAGATTCCATGCCGACCTTTTTTATTGAAGTGATTTAAACTTTTAGAGTCCACTGATATAACTTCCATAAAGGTCTTTGAACTGATAACCCTGGGTGAACCGATGTTTGCTGAGTTTTTTATGGGCCACTAGCCCCCATAGGAGAATCTCTTTCAAGAAATAGGCGTCCTCCGTATTGACCTTGGGATGATGTTCCCTGATCAACCGGTTTAAGGGAGCGATGCTGTCCAGCTGTTTTTTATATTCCTCATTGGTGGCATCGTCCAAGATTTCGAACCCTTCCCCATCAAAAAACCAATTTATGAGTTCATCATAAGGCCCCTCCCGATCTTTTCTTTCCAGTTTTGCTATGGGCGGAAAATACGTGGGGAACAAGGTCTTTACGGCATCCTCCACCAATATGGCGGCCACCCCGCCGGCACCCTCTTGCTCTCCTTCATATACCAGCTCGATCTTGCCCGTGATGGATGGAAGGATCCCCATAAAATCGGTCAACCGTACACTGCCCCGTTCCTCCCCGTTCTTTAGGGAGCGGCGTTCGGCCGTGCTCAACAAATTCTCGAAGGCGGTAATTCCCATACGAGCACTTACCCCACTTTTGGCATCCACATATTCACTTTCCCTTGCCTCAAAACTTATCTGTTCCAAGAGGTCCTTGGCCAGGTCGGGCACAAAAATGGTTTCCTGCTGCCTCTTGTCCAGCTTGGCCTCCTGTTCGGTAATCTTTCGGGCGGTCTGAATATCCCCGGGGTAGTGCGTTAATATTTGGGAACCGATCCGGTCCTTTAAAGGGGTCACGATGCTCCCCCTATTGGTATAGTCCTCAGGGTTGGCAGTAAAGACAAATTGAAGGTCTAGGGGAAGTCGAAGCTTAAAACCACGGATTTGTATATCTCCTTCCTGCAGGATATTAAAAAGGGAAACCTGTATCCTTGCCTGAAGGTCCGGTAGTTCATTGATCACGAAGATACAACGGTTGGCCCTGGGGATCATCCCAAAATGGATCACCCTATCATCCGCATAGGACAATTTTAGGTTGGCGGCCTTAATGGGATCTACATCCCCGATAAGATCGGCAACCGTAACATCCGGCGTAGCCAGTTTTTCATAAAATCGCTCGTTCCGGTGCAACCATGAAATGGGAGTTGCGTCCCCCTTTTCGCCAAGGAGGTCCGAAGCATAACGGGAAATAGGGCTTAAAGGGTCGTCGTTTATTTCAGATCCCGCAACAAAGGGAATATATTCATCCAATAAATTGACCATCAATCGGGCAAGCCGGGTCTTGGCCTGCCCCCTTAATCCCAATAAGTTAATGTTGTGCCGGGACAGTATCGCCCTCTCCAGCTCCGGGATTACGGAATTTTCATAACCCCAGACACCCGTAAAGGTCTCCTCGCCGTTCTTTATCCTTTCCCTAAGGTTGTCCCTTAGCTCATCCTTTATCTTTTTCGTTTTATAGCCCGATTTTATAAGTTCCCCTAGGGTGGTGATTTTTGTATGGTCCAATTTCATAGATATTTATTTGTTTGATCCGGACCGGTTCTTTGCGGTTCCGGGATGGATAAAAGATGTATATATATTCTTAGCCTTTCAGCCTCTTGCGCCTATTCTGCTCGTAGTCCTCAAAGATCATTTCCCCGAGCCCTTTTAATCCCGTAAAGAAGGCCTTCCCGTTATTGGCTTCCGTGAACTGCCTTATGAACTGCGTTAGGTAAGGGTCTTTGGCGATCATGAACGTGGTGATCGGAATGTGCAGTTTCCGGGCCTGTCTTGCCATATTGTAACACTTCTCCACTATAAAGCTGTCCAATCCAACACTGTTTTTGTAATAAGTGCCATCGGGCATCCGCAGACAGCTGGGCTTGCCGTCGGTGATCATAAAGATCTGCTTGTTGGTATTCCGTTTCCTGCGCAACATATCCATTGCCAACTGAAGGCCGGCCACCGTATTGGTATGGTAGGGCCCCACCTTAAGATAGGGCAGGTCCTTTATGGGTATGGGCCATGCATCATTGCCAAAAACGAGGATTTCCAAGGTGTCCTTTGGATATCGGGTCGTGATGAGCTCCGCTAGGGCCATGGCCACTTTTTTGGCCGGGGTGATCCGATCTTCCCCGTATAGGATCATACTATGGCTGATGTCGATCATCAGTACGGTGCTCATTTGCGCCTTGTACTGCGTATCTTCCACCACCAGATCTTCCTCGCTTAGGGCAAAGGTATCCATTCCGTGGTTGATCTGTGCGTTCCTCAGGCTTTCGGTCATGGAAATATTCTCCAGGCCATCGCCATAGCGGTATTCCCGCAGTTCACCGGTATGTTCATCACCCCGCCCCGATTTTCCGGTTGTGTGGTTTCCGGTGCCGCTTCGCCTTAATTTGCCAAAGATCTGGTCTAGGGCGGCCTGCCTTATAATGCGTTCCATTTTAGCGGTTATGGAAAGGTCGCCCTTGCCATCGCCGGCCCCCTCGCCCGTGCCATCCTCAAATTCTTCCCGTAAAAATCCCTTGGCCTTAAGGTCTTCAATAAAATCCTCAATGGTATAGTTTTCGTCGGTAAGACCGTATTCCTTATCCAGTTCCCGAAGCCAGTCCAACGCTTCATCAACGTCCCCTGAAGTATGGGTGATCAATTCCTTGAAGATCTCAAAAAGCTTTTCGAACGGAGTCTGTTCCTTAGCTTCGTAATTGGAAAAACGAAACCCTTTTCTGTTGTTCATAGCCATTCCATAAAATTAATACATTTGGGATAGACACTTTCATTTTTTAGGAAAACTTAACGCTTTGGTGTAACTTCCCTTTTCTATGCCATCAGATGATCTTTCCCCCTACACCGCCTTTCTTGACACCCCGCCCCTTTGGTACGGCACATGGAACGGGTTACGGCAGTTTAAGCTACCGCCAATAGATCTTGGCACACTACTTCCTTTGGCCCCATCCCACCATAAAAGATTGGGACATCAAATGGAAGAAGTATTTCTTCGTTTGATGGAGCATACGGGTAGGTACGGTCCCCTCCTCCACAGCATTCCCGTAAGGGACCACAAACGAAGTTTGGGGGAAATCGATTTCCTGCTCTTCGACATCCCGCTCCAAAAATTACAGCACATAGAGCTTACCTACAAGTTTTATCTTTTGTTACCTGCCCTTACCAAAACGTTTCCCAATTTAATAGGGCCCAATAGGAATGATAGTCTAAGTGCCAAACTGGAAAAGATAAAGACCGCACAGCTACCATTGCTGCAACGGCCGGAAGCTCACGAAATTCTAAAAGAAAGGGGCATGGCCAATGTTGGACTGGAGCAGTACGTATGCTTTAAGGCCCAATTGTTCCTGCCGTATGGCACTTCGAATTGTTCCATAACACCGCTAAATGCCGAATGCGTGGCGGGAAAATGGATCCGTTTTTATGATTTTGGGAAACAGGGAGACCTGGGATGCCACTACCATATTCCGCCCAAGCGACTGTGGCCCTTGAAACCTAGGTTAAACGTTGCTTGGGAAGGTTACCCTACCGTACTTTTGCATATCGGGGAGCTCATGGGGCACGAACGGTCCCCCCTGGTATGGGTCAAAGCCCCTAACGGGGCCCTGTCCAAACTTTTTGTGGTCTGGTGGTAGCGAAACGGTGCATATCACTGTCGCTTTTGTAGCACATTTACAACATCTGCCAGTTCAAACCCTTTTGCCTGAAGCAGGATCAGATAATGGAACAACAGATCGGCACTCTCGTCCAAAAAAAGCTGGTCGTTGTCGTCCTTGGCCTCGATGACCACTTCTATGGCCTCTTCCCCAACCTTTTGCGCCACCTTGTTTATGCCCTTTTGAAAAAGGGCGGACACATAGCTCGGTTTGGCCCCAAGTTCCACCACGGCCCTCCCCTCTGCCTGCGCCTTCCTATTGGAAATGACCGCTTCCAGTTCGCTTAAAAAGCCAAAGGAGGACCTGTTTTCCTCGCCCCAACAAGTGTCGGTACCCTTATGACAGGTAGGTCCGATGGGATTTACCAGTATCAAAAGTGTATCTTGGTCACAGTCCAATTTTAGGTCCACCAACTGTAAAAAATTGCCACTTTCCTCCCCTTTGGTCCATAACCTTTTTTTGCTGCGGCTAAAAAAGGTAACCTGTTTGGTCTCCAGCGTACGATCATAGGCCTCTTGGTTCATATAACCCAACATCAGCACATTTTTGGTCGTATTGTCCTGTACAATGGCGGGGACCAGTCCGTCCTTATTTTTATCGAAGTCTATTTTCATTTCCAATATTTTTTAGTGCCTAAACAACATGTTCCTCCCATATCAGATCCTTACGGGGATTTGGTGCTCCCGTAAGACCTGCTTTAGATCCTGTATTTTTATCTGCTTAAAATGAAAGACACTGGCCGCTAAGGCGGCATCGGCCTTTCCATCGATAAAGGTATCCACAAAATGGGCGATCGTTCCCGCGCCTCCCGAAGCGATTATGGGAATGTTCAGGGTGGTCGAAAGCACCGCCAGTGCCTCGTTCGCAAATCCTTCCTTGGTACCGTCATGGTCCATTGAAGTAAACAAGATCTCGCCCGCACCGCGCATCTCCACCTCTTTTGCCCACTCGAACAGATTGCGTTCCGTGGGTACCTTGCCCCCTACCAAATGCACCAGCCAGTTTCCATCGATCTGTTTGGCGTCTATGGCCACCACTATACATTGTGAACCAAATTTCGCCACAAGCTCATTGATCAACTGTGGGTTTTTAACGGCTGCCGAATTGATGGAAACCTTATCCGCCCCGTTGTGGAGAAGGATGTCCACATCCGCTACCGAACTTATTCCCCCTCCGACCGTAAAGGGAATGTTCACTTTTTCGGCCACTTTCAGTACTAGATCGGCCAAGGTCCTTCTTCCCTCTGCGGTAGCCGAAATGTCCAAGAACACCAGTTCGTCCGCGCCCGAGGCGGCGTATACCTCCGCCAGTTCAACGGGGTCGCCCGCATCCCGAAGGTCCAAAAAATTAACGCCCTTTACCGTTCGGCCGTTTTTGATATCCAAGCAGGGGATGATACGTTTTGTAAGCATTTGTTACTATTTGTTTTTCAAGTTTAGATCGATGCCGTCATAAAAACCCAAAGGTTCGTTTTTCAATTGTTTTACCCAAAAAGCGATCTGGCCGGTATGGTAGGAAAAATGCTCCACTACGTGCAGCGCCATTCCCAGTCCGCTCATTTCAAAACCCTGGACCCACTTTATATGCAAAAAATCGTTGTCCGTTGCACCCGAGATGGCCCCTTTGGCCCCCTCCAGGGTTTCCTCCAATTTTTGGAGCAGTTCCAATTTGGTATGGGTCTCCCTGGAAGAAAATTCCAGGTCCCGATGTCGTTCATCCAGCGCACCGCCCAAACCGGAGATCGCATACTGGGTAATATTACCGCACAAGTGTAAAATAAGGTTCCCTATGCTATTGGAAACCCCATTGGGCCGGCTCCAGATCATATCCTCATCCAGGTCCGACACCGCCTTTTTGAGCATTTCATGGCCGAGGTCGATCCTATAGATCGCCTGGGCCTTGAATTCCTGGGTTATATGTGACGTATTATCGGACATCCAGAATAAATTGTTCCAGTTGTTTTAAACTGATCCTGTTTTCATAAATGGCCTTTCCTATGATGGTGCCCTCGCAGCCCAATGCTGCCAAGCGAGGCAGTTCATCAAAGGTGGATATGCCCCCGCTGGCGATCAGCTTCAGGCCGGGCCCGGCCTGTTCCACAATATCGCCATAGAGCTCAAAAGAAGGGCCCTCCAACATTCCGTCCTTGGAGATATCCGTGCAGATAACATACTGTATTCCCTCTGCTTGATAATCGTTTATAAAGGGCAGCAAATCCTCCTTGGAAGCCTCGGTCCACCCCGTAACGGCCACCTTTCCATCCTTTGCATCGGCCCCGAGTATTATTTTTTCGGGCCCGTATTTTTGGATCCATCCTTTAAAGACCTCCCTGTCCTTAACGGCAATACTGCCTCCGGTAACTTGCCGGGCACCACATTCAAATGCGATCCGTAGGTCCCCATCGGTCTTCAATCCCCCTCCAAAATCGATTTTTAGGGAGGTTCTGGTCGCTAAAAGTTCCAGTACCTTCTGGTTTACGATATGATTGGATTTTGCGCCATCAAGGTCTACCAAATGTAAATACTCTATTCCATGGGCCTCAAAATTTTTGGCCACTTCCAAGGGATCTTCGTTGTAAATTTTTTTACTGCTGTAATCTCCCTTGGAGAGTCGCACACATTTCCCATCAATAATATCGATTGCCGGTATGATTCTCATTTTGTTTCTTTCTTTTGCTCACTACGTGAGATCTATTTTGTGCCGATGCCTGCCCGCCCGCCTCCGGCGGGTTATGTCCGTTTCCCCCATACGCCCCGCAAGGCTGCTGACGTGTCAGCGCTTACAGTATTCATACCTTCTCCAAAAAATTCTTTAAAATTTGCTGCCCCACCAAGCTGCTCTTTTCAGGATGGAACTGGGTCCCATAAAAATTATCCTTTCTAAGGGCGGCACTGTAGGAAATCCCATATTCACAGGTAGCGATCGTTTCCCCGCATAGGGGGGCGTAATAACTATGGACCAAATAAATATATTCATTGTCTGGAATTTCGCTAAACAGTGGCGTTGACAATCCTGTGATCTTGTTCCAACCTATTTGGGGAACTTTTACGGCCGGCGTAAACTTGCGTACGTCCACATCAAAAATGCCCAAGCCCTGCGTGTTTCCTTCCTCGGAACTGTTGCACATGAGCTGCATGCCCAAACATATTCCCAGGACGGGCCGTTGCAGTTGGGGAATTAGTCCGTCCAATTGGGAATGGCGCAGTTTTTTCATGGCGCTACTGGCCTCCCCGACCCCTGGGAAGATAACCTTGTCCGCTTGCATTATTTCCGAGGCATCATCGGTCAAAATGGCCCTGTATCCCAAACGTTCTATGGCAAATTTAATGCTCTGTATGTTGCCGGCCCCGTAATTTATGATGGCGATCTTCATTCAATTCCTTTTTTGGGCAAAGGTATTAAGTACTTTAACCCTTTATGTTTATAACATTCCCTTGGTGGAGGGAAGCACCATTTTTTCCACATCGCGTTTAACGGCCATTTTAATGGCCTTTGCAAAAGCTTTAAAAATAGCCTCTATCTTATGGTGCTCGTTGGTGCCTTCCGCCTTCACATTTAGATTGGCCTTGGCCCCATCGGTAAAGGACTTAAAAAAATGATGGAACATTTCGGTCGGCATCTGCCCTATTTTTTCCCTTTTGAATTCCGCATCCCAGACCAACCAGTTACGGCCGCCAAAATCGATCGCCACCTGGGCCAGACAATCGTCCATCGGCAGGCAGAAACCATAACGTTCGATCCCCAGTTTGTTCCCCAAGGCCCTATGGAACAGTTCCCCGAGGGCGATAGCGGTATCTTCGATGGTATGGTGTTCGTCCACCTCCAGATCCCCATTTACCTTTATTTTAAGATCCATTTGTCCATGGCGTGCCAATTGGTCCAACATATGATCAAAAAAGTGGAGACCGGTATCGATGTCACTTTTTCCGGTACCGTCCAGGTTAAGCCGGATATGGATATCCGTTTCGTTCGTTTTACGGGCAATTTCGGAGACCCGTTCCCTCAATTTCAAAAACTGGTAAATTTTTTCCCAATCATTGGTTTCCAGAACGATATAAGGTTCCAGTTCCTCTCTCTTTACCGTTATCTCCCCGGTTCCCAAATGGGTTTCATCGTTTATGAATATTCCCTTGGACCCTAGGTTCTTGGCCAGTTCGATATCGGTAAGCCTATCCCCGATCACAAAGGAGTTTTTCAGGTCGTACGCTTCCGAAAAAAATTCCTGCAGCAGTCCGGTTCCCGGTTTTCGGGTAGGGGCATTTTCATGGGGAAAGGTCCTGTCCAAAAATACCTTATCAAACCTTGCCCCTTCATTTTCAAAGGATGTCAATATAAAGTTGTGAACTGGCCAGAACGTTTCCTCCGGAAACGAGGTCGTTCCCAGACCGTCCTGATTGGTGATCATTACCAGTTCGTAATCGAGTTCCTTGGCGATCTTGCCCAAAAATGTAAAGGCTTTGGGATAGAAGACCATTTTATCGAAGGCATCGATCTGTTCGTCCACCGTTTCCTTGATAAGGGTGCCATCACGGTCTATAAATAGTACTTTTTTCATTTCTTCCGGTCGTTACGGGACATTAGTTACCTATATGGTTCAATTCGGCCAGCGCTTTGGCCAGTTGTTGGTTCTCTTCTTTGGTGCCCACGGTAAACCTAAGGGTGTTTTCGCAAAGCGGCTGTGTGGTCCTATTCCGTACCACCACTCCCTTTTCCAAAAGTTGGGCATACCTTTTATTGGCATCGTCTACCTTTGCAAGTACAAAATTGGCATTTGTAGGGAATATTTTTTCAACGAAATCCATTTGCTCCAACGTATTGATCAGCACGGCCCTTTGGGTAAGGATATCCAAAATCTCCAGATTAACTGTGTTTACATCCAAAATACGCTCCAACGCCCGTTGCTGGGTGGGCCCGTTTACATTATAAGGCGGTTTGATCTTGTTGAGGATTCCGATCACCTCTACCGAAGCATAACAACAGCCCAGTCGTATACCGGCCAATCCATAGGCTTTGGAAAGCGTTTGGGTCACCACCAGATTGGGATAGTTCTTTAATTGGGTGATCCAACTGATCTCGTCCGAAAAATCGATATAGGCCTCGTCGATGACTACCAGCCCTTTAAAGTTTTCCAACAGCCTTCTTACGTAACTACTTGAAAAGCTGTTCCCGGTGGGATTGTTAGGCGAACAGAGAAAAATAATTTTGCTATGGGCATCCACCGTCTTTAAAACGGCCTCCACATCCGGTTCAAAACCCCGGGTAAGCAGCACTTCCCTATTCTCCACATTGTTGATCCCCGCAAGTACCTTGTACATTCCATAGGTGGGCGGCAAGGTTATGATATTGTCCACATTAGGCTCGCAAAATGCCCTAAAGAGCAGGTCCAAGACTTCATCGCTGCCGTTGCCCAGCAGAATTTGCGGAACGGTTACCCCCTTCTGATCGGCAAGGACCGATTTCAGTCCACGTTGCTGTGGATCGGGATATCTGTTGACCCCATTTTCGAACGGACTCTCATTGGCATCCAAGAAGACCATTTTGGAGCCATCGGAAACATATTCGTCCCTAGCGGAGGAGTACGGCTTCAGTCCCCTTACATTTTCCCTTACCAACTTGTTCAAGTCAAAACTGTCCTTCATTATTTCTTTGTTTCACCACGGAATTTCTTCCATGAATTACTTTTTCAGTTCGTTCAACCGCAGGGTTACGGCATTTTTATGTGCGAAAAGCCCCTCGGCTTCCGCCATAAGTTCTATGGTTTCCCCAATTTCCCGTATCCCAACGGCCGATATCCTTTGAAAGGTCATACTCTTCATAAAACTGTCCAGGTTTACCCCGCTGTATTGTTTGGCATATCCATTGGTGGGCAGGGTATGATTGGTGCCCGACGCATAATCGCCCGCGCTTTCGGGCGTATAATTGCCGATAAAGACCGACCCTGCATTCTGTAATCTATCCAAGTAAATTTCTTCTTGGGCCACGCAGAGGATATAATGTTCCGGTCCATATTCGTTGATCAGGTCAATGGCCGTTTCCGCATTCTTTATATAGATCAATTTACTGTTGGCAATGGCTTTTTCCGCTATGGCCTTCCTGGGCAACTTGTCAAGCTGTACCAGTAGTTCCTTTTCAACTTCGTCCAAAAATGCAGCGGAAGTCGATACCAAGATCACTTGGCTATCGGTCCCGTGTTCCGCTTGGCTCAACAGGTCCGATGCCACAAAATCGGCCCTGGCACTTTCATCGGCCATGACCAACAGTTCACTGGGACCCGCGGGCATATCTATGGCAACCCCATATTTAGTGGCCAGTTGCTTGGCCACCGTAACGAATTGATTGCCGGGACCGAATATTTTGTATACCTGTGGAATGGATTCCGTGCCAAAGGTCATTCCGGCAATGGCCTGAATGCCGCCCACCCTAAAGACCTGGGTGATGCCGCACAATCCTGCGGTGTACAATATCGCCGGGTCTACGTTTCCGTTTTTATCGGGAGGGGAACATAGGACGATTTCCCCACAGCCCGCCAACGTGGCCGGAACGGCCAACATAAGAATAGTGGAAAACAAAGGTGCGGTACCACCGGGAATATAAAGCCCCACTTTTTGAATGGGCCGTTTTTCCTGCCAGCAGCTTACCCCTTTCGCCGTTTCCACCAGCACCCTTTCCGTACGCTGCGCGCTGTGAAAAACGGTTATATGGTGCTTTGCCCTGTTTATTGCTTCCTTTAAGTCGGTTGACAACCTATCCCCTGCACGATCGATCTCGACTTGTGGCACTTGGAACCGGTCGAGGCGAACTCCATCAAATTTCTCGGTATAACTAGTGATAATGGCATCCCCCCCGTCCCTTATTTCCGTAAAGATATCGTTTACGGTACCCTCAATATCGGCCAAGGTCTGGGTAGGCCTTTGCAACAGGGCCTTCCAAGTTTCCCTACCGGGTTCGTTATATCTGTTCATTTATAATACCTTTTGCATATGGTAACCGATGGCCTCATACCCTTGGTTCATCCAAAATTGTTTTCCCCTTTCGTTCTTTATATAGCAGTTTACCTCGGATACGGTGCAGTCTATGGACCTGGCATACGATATGATCCAATCGATCATCAATTTACCCACCCCACTGCTCCTATATTCAGGCATAATAAAAACATTGTCCGGCTCCACATGTTTCCCCACATAGAATTTATGCAAGATCCAGAACCCGGAAATACCGATCAACTGTCCTTTATGATAGACCCCTAGGCACTGGTATCCATTGGCCAACATGGGTATTAACCGGTCCCTTAACAGCGGGGCCGGAATGCTATTGTTGTTCAAAAGCACGACCAAGGGTATAATTTCCTCCATTCGGTCCTTTGCCAACAGTATCAATTGAAAATCCTGTTCCATACCAACGCCGTTAGAGTACCATTTTTTCAATGGGGCAGACCAAGATCCCCTCAGCTCCGGCCTCCTTCAGTTCCTCTATCACTTCCCAAAATTTATCCTTATTGATGACGGTGTGTACCGAGCTCCACCCCTCCTCCGCCAACGGCAGTACGGTGGGGCTCCTCATTCCCGGCAATAGGGCTATAATGGACTCCAGTTTATGATTGGGCGCGTTCAAGAGGACGTATTTGGATTGCCTGGCCTTTAATACCGACTGTATCCTGAACCGGAGCTTGACCAATAAATCCTCCGCTTCCTTTGCTATTTTTGGCGAGACCGCCAAAACGGCCTCACTGGTCAACATCACTTCCACTTCTTTCAGATTGTTCTTGAACAGTGTACTGCCACTTGATACGATATCACAAATGGCATCCGCCAGACCAATATTTGGAGCGATCTCTACGGACCCCGTAATAATATGCAGATCGGCCTTCACACCCTTGTCCGCCAAATACCTCTCTACAGTATTGGGGTAGGACGTGGCTATCCTTTTCCCCTCAAAATCCTTTACGGACTTATATTTGACCGATTTTGGTACCGCAAGGGAAACCTTGCACCTCGAAAACCCGAGTTTTTCCGCAATGCTGATATCGCCCCCCTTTTCTATGAGCACGTTCTCCCCGATTATGGCGATATCTACCACCCCGTCCCGTAAGTATTGGGGAATATCGCCATTTCTCAAATAAAACACTTCCAAAGGAAAATTCCTGGAGGATGCCTTTAACTGATCTTTCCCATTATCGATGGAAATTCCGCAGTCTTTTAGGATTTCCAAAGAATCTTCATGGAGACGGCCACTTTTTTGGATTGCAATTCTGATTTTTTTCATCGTGATCCTTTTGTTTTTGTTCTGAACAGATCAAACAGCTGGTTAAAAACAAAACCCGTTTGATTTCTCAAACGGGTTAGAATATATTTTTGGATACAACAATACATTTCTAGCTCGCCTGATCGCAAGTAAAGAAATGATGATGGTGCATTCTCTTATTTTCCATAACAACACAAAGCTAAAACTAATTTTTAATCTTGAAAAATTTATACAGAACAAAATGCGCCAAAATTGTGACATTCCTATTGGTTGCCCAAAATGATGGGCATTCCACTGTCCCCGCCCCCGATCACGACCACCTTTGCGTTGGGCGATTGCGCCAATTTCAGGGTAGCTTCTATACCTTTGTCCCGTAATATTTTATCGTTCAGGGAAGCGCTCAAAATCTGGTTGGCATCGGCCTTTCCCTGGGCCTCTATGATGACCTTCTGTGCCTCTTTCTGAGCGGTCACCAATCTAAATTCATATTCCAGGGATTCTTGTTCCTGGCGCAATTTGCGCTCTATGGCATCCTTAATGGTCGCCGGAAGTGTGACATCACGGACCAATACCTCGTTCAGTTGAATGTATTGTCCATCCACGATCTTTTTGGTTTCTTCGTAGATCTCCTGCTGTATCGCATCCCTTTTACTGGAATACAATTGCTCTGGGGTATACCTTCCAACCACGCTCCTTGCCGCCGATCTTATGGTGGGCAACAATACGCGCTGTACATACTCCTCTCCCTTTTCTTGGTGCAGTTTTCCAAGATTTTCACGTTCGGGCTCGAACCACACCGAAGCATCCAGTTTAATATCAAGTCCGTTGGAGGAAAGAACGTTCATCTTTTCGAACACTTCTTGCTGTCTCACCTCATAGATAAAGACCTTGTTCCAGGGCGCCACTACATGAAAGCCCTCGCCCATGGGCGCCTCATCGGTCACCACGCCCCCACCGAAGGTCTTGTAGAGCACCCCCGCTTTTCCGGAGCCAATGGTCACGGCCGATTTGGTGATCAGAATAATAAGCAATATCAGTACAAATATAGCTGGTAAGGCAATTTTTGGTAGTTTGTCCATCTTCATATTTATTTATGTCAATCCGTTGAATTTCCGTAGGAACCACTCGCCCGCCAAGGCAGCGATTATGATGGCGAGCAATATCTTGAAATCTATCAAAGGTACGACATTTTTACTGCCTATCTGGGTGGGACGAAAACGATCTTCCCTCTTCAAATCGGCAATAAGGCCTTCCATATCTGCGGGAAAATACAGTTTTCCGTTACCGTTTGCCGCCAAACGTTCCATTTTACGATAGTCACTGGACTGCAGCTGTTTTTCAACATCAAAGTCCGTTAACTTAAAACGGCCCTCCTTTTTAATGGTTTCCCCTGCCACCTGTACGGTAAAGGAGTAATCGCCCGGTTTTAGATCCATCAGATCCACTTCGTAATAGCCATTTCTGGAAAGAAAAGGGATTTCCGTACGCCAACCTTCCCGTTGCAGGGCCAAGGTAATGGTCGCGTTTGGATCGAAAATAAAAGTGGCATCAAAATACCGGGCCTTTATGATAGGGGCCTCCGTACCGGACATGAGCGGTCTATATTCCAGTTCAAGCCTTTCCTTTGCCCTGGAAGCCGAGAGGTATAACATAAGTTGACCGATAAAGTCGTCAAAATTGCCATGGTCACCGTCGTTCCGAAAACATTGCATCCTCCATTTCCAGATACCTTCCCCGAACAAAAATGCTTCCCTTCTCCCCTCGGCCGTTGAAACCGACAACAGTGGTTCCGCGGTCGCAACGCCCATAATGGATTGGCCGATCAAGGTCTCATGGGGGATCTTGATCAATATTTCACCCAGAAAACCCTGTAATGGCGGAAAATTCTTGGTAGAGAATCCCGAAACATCAAAAAGGGAAGTGCCCGTTTGCAAAATGGGCGAGATCTCTTCGGTCTGACCTGAACCTTCCATTTCCAGACTGCCCTGTACCCCGTTCACAAAGTCCCAATCGGTCTTGGTCCCAAAAATGGATAAGGTATTCACGTTCCTATCAAGGATATAATTTTGGACGGACTTAAACCTTGGGTTGGGCTGATATAGTATAAAAAGATCGATACCCTCCAGCTGCGAAACATCGGCCTGGGGCGAAAGAATGGCGACGCTGCGCTGCTCGTTTTGTTCAATGGACTTTTTAAGGGCGCCCAGATCGGGATGCATAAGGTCCGTTACAATGGCCACCATAGTTCTTTCGTCCAAAACCTCAATGGCCAGCTCCCTTTTGTTGTTGGCGATATTGCGCTCATTTTCCAAGGGCTCGACGGAAATTACGAGCGACTGCACGCCTACCTTGTTTGGTTGTAGCTCGGTATGGAGGATGGAAGTGTTCTTGTTGGGCGATAATTGAACGTTCTCATTGGCCACCGTTTGTCCGTTGAGCGATATCCGTACCCGCTTTGACACCGTATTGTCGCCCTGATAGGAAATAAAGGTCTCCAAAGGAAATTTATTTTTCAGAAAGGCATACCTGTTGGTGTTGGCATTGGAGATAAGGATATCCTCATAACGGGTGGTATCCCCCATGACAATCGGCATGACTGCCGTATTTTCGGGGAACTTGTGGAAGATATAATCCGATCCAAGGGTTTGGTTTCCATCGCTTACCAGCAACAGTGCGGTATCGTCCCCACCAAAAATCTTGCCCACCGAGGCCAGGGCTTCGTTTATATTGGTACCATTTCCCTTAAAATCCAAACTGTCCAAAGGTCCCAGTCCCGTGGAAAATTGGAATTCATGGATATTAAAATTTTCGGCCAGTCCCGGATCGTCAAAGATCAGTTCCCGTACACGCTCGGCTCCCGTATCGGCCATGGAAGAGGAATTGTCAACCAACAGTACCAAATGCGTTTTTTCCAAACGGTATTCGGTCTTGGTCCATTTTGGGTTCACCAATAATAATAGGAGGCAAAAAAGGGCCGTAAAACGCAAAAGGGACAGATAAAGCCGCAACTTTCCGATCCCTTTTGCCCGATAATAATATTGTAACAGCACCATGCCCGATGCCGCAATGGCGGACATCAATAGTAACAGTACCGTTTCCGTGTGCATTTATCTTCTTTAGTTGTCCGACCGAACGGGCCGGAATTCATAAACTTCGATCCGGACGGTGGAAAGGTCCCAATATTTAGGTAAGCATTCCCCCGTCCACGTTCAGCACCTGTCCGGTAACGTACGCGGAAAGGTCCGAAGCGAAAAAAAGGCACGCATTGGCGACATCCTCCGTGGAACCGCCCCTTTTTAAAGGGATTCCATCACGCCATCCCTGTACCACCTTTTCATCCAATTTATCGGTCATTTCCGTTTCGATAAACCCTGGTGCAATGGCATTACAGCGGATGTTGCGCGATCCAAGTTCCAAGGCTACGGACTTGGTAAACCCGATCATGCCGGCTTTTGAAGCTGCATAATTGGTCTGTCCCGCATTGCCCTTTACACCTACCACGCTGCTCATATTTATAATGGAGCCCTTCCGTTGTTTTAACATGGTGCGCTGCACCGCTTTGGTCATGTTGAATACCGATTTCAGGTTGATCTCCATAACGGAGTCGAAATCTTGCTCGGACATGCGCATCAGTAGATTATCCTTTGTAATTCCCGCATTGTTTACAAGCACGTCCACTCCCCCAAAATCCTCCAATACTTCGGACACCAATTTTTCCGAATCGGCATAGCTGGCGGCATTGCTCTTATAGGCCTTTGCTTTTACGCCTTTGGCACCCAGCTCCTTTTCCAGCTCCAGTGCCGGCGCTTCGCTGGAACTGTAGGTAAAGGCAATATTGGCGCCATGATCGGCAAAAACACGTGCAATACCTGTACCTATGCCCCTACTGGCCCCGGTTATAATAACATTTTTTCCTTCTAGAAGTTTCATTTTGATGGTGTGTTTTCTACGAACTGTCCCACACTTTGGAAAAAGTCGAAAGCAATGGGTCGGCTCAAGTTGAATTTCAAAGATATGGTATGTTGGGGATACCCGAAAAAAAAATCCCCGCTCCCCAAAAGAAATGCTTCCGGCGGACAGGAATCTTAATAATCGTTGGGAAATCCCACTATTTTAAACGGGGTATTACCCCATTACTTCCTTGACCTTAAGCCCAATTTCCGCTGGGGAATCCACCACGTGGATACCACAGTCCCTCATGATCCGTTTTTTGGCCTGTGCCGTATCATCGCTACCTCCCACAATGGCACCGGCATGGCCCATGGTCCTTCCCGCAGGGGCGGTTTCACCCGCAATAAAGCCTACAATGGGTTTTTTACTTCCGCTTGCCTTGTACCATTGGGCGGCATCCGCTTCCAATTGCCCCCCTATTTCGCCGATCATTACGACACAGTGGGTTTCCGGATCGTTGATCAACAGCTCTACGGCTTCCTTGGTAGTGGTACCGATAATTGGATCGCCCCCGATACCTATGGCAGTGGTAATGCCAAGTCCTTGGCGAACCACTTGATCCGCTGCTTCGTACGTAAGGGTCCCCGATTTGGAAACGATACCAATATGTCCCTTTTTAAAGACAAACCCGGGCATAATGCCCACCTTGGCCTCACCAGGTGTAATAACACCGGGACAGTTCGGGCCGATCAAACGACAATCCTTGTCCTTTATATAATCGTACGCCTTGACCATATCCGCCACGGGAATACCTTCCGTGATGGTGATGATCACCTTGATGCCGGCATTGGCCGCCTCCATTATAGCATCGGCCGCAAATGCGGGCGGCACAAAGATGATGGTGGTATCGGCACCTACCTTTTCAACGGCCTCTACCACGGTATTAAAAACAGGTCTTCCCAAATGTTCCTGACCACCCTTTCCAGGGGTAACGCCACCGACCACGTTGGTGCCGTATTCGATCATCTGCTCTGCGTGAAAAGAACCTTCACTTCCAGTAAAACCTTGTACAATTATTTTCGAGTCTTTATTAACTAAAACGCTCATGCTATAATTTTGGATTATTTTTTTGGTTCACAAAAATATGGCTTAAAAACCATTTTATAAAGAATTAAAATGCTTATTATTCCTTTTGTTGCTTCATACTGTTCATTAAAAGAGGGATTTGCTTTAGGTAGGCCAGTTGCTTTAATTTTTCCCTTGATTCCATCACAGGGCTGCCAAAATACGTCTTTCCACCTACCAGGGACTTTGAAACCCCCGTTTGGGCAAGTACAATGGCCTTTTTTCCAATGGTGACCCCGCTGATAATGCCTACCTGGCCCCAAAGGATCACTTCATCCTCTATGACCACACAGCCCGCAATGCCCGTTTGGGACGCGATCAAACATTTTTCGCCTATCACCGTGTCGTGGCCCACATGGACCTGATCATCCAGTTTAGATCCGCTTTTAATGGTGGTATCGCCGGTAACCCCCTTATCGATGGTACAAAGGGCGCCGATATCGACATGGTCGCCTATAACTACCCTCCCCCCGGACAGCAACTTGTCATATCCAGTGGGCCTGTTTTTGTAATAAAAGGCATCCCCGCCCAATACCGAACCTGCGTGAACGGTAACATTATTGCCCAAAACGCAATGATCATAAATGGCCACATTGGCATGGATGGTGCAGTTATCGCCGATTACAACATTGTTCCCTATAAAGGCATTGGGCTGTACCACCGTTCCCTTTCCGATCTTGGCAGAGGGGGAAATGGAGGATGTGCCTTGCTGGAAAGGCATGAAAAACTGTGTAAGGATATTAAAATCCCGAAAGGGGTCTTCCGAAAGCAAAAGGGCCTTTCCCGAAGGACATTCCACCTTTTTATTGATCAGGATCACCGTAGCTTTGGACTGCAGGGCCTTGTCATAATATTTGGGATGGTCCACAAAAACAATATCGCCTTCCCCCACCACATGTATTTCGTTCATTCCCAGTACAGGAAAATCATCCTGTCCAACATAGTCGCTATTGAGGATGGTGGCAATCTGCTTTAAGGTGTACGGAACGGGAAATTTCATGGATGTTGCTATTTGGGAAAATTAATATACAAAAGGTTCCATAAGGTAACGAAAATGGTCTGTTTGATGATGATCGGGTATGCACCCATGTAAAATGACCTTTTGCCCCTATTATTCCTTGACACGCTCCATATAGGTGCCTTTTTCCGTATCTATTTTTATTTTGTCGCCCTCGTTGATGAAAAGGGGCACGTTTACACTTGCTCCCGTTTCCACCTTGGCAGGTTTGGTCGCATTGGTAGCGGTATTTCCCTTCACACCGGGTTCGGCGTAGGTTACCTCCAGTACTACACTGGCGGGCATTTCTACCGAAAGGGGCATACTATCCTCCGTGTTAAAAAGGATGGTGACCACTTCCCCTTCCTTTAAAAGACCGGGGGCATCCAAGGAATTTTCTTGGAGGGTGATCTGGTTGTAGTCCTCCGTATTCATAAAGTGATAGTTCTCTCCCTCGGCATATAGGAACTGATAGGTACGGGTCTCTACCCTTACGTCCTCTATTTTATGCCCTCCCGAAAAAGTGTTGTCCAAGACCTTGCCCGTACTGATGCTCTTCAGTTTGGTCCTTACAAATGCGGGGCCCTTGCCCGGCTTTACGTGCAGGAATTCGATGATTTTATAAATGTCGTTATTGTACCTGATGCACAATCCTTTTCTAATGTCCGATGTAGATGCCATAAATGATTAATTAGTGCTGAAATATCCTTTCATGATCCCCCTTTGGGAATCCCTGATAAATTGTAGTATCTCGTCCCTTTCCGGGGTTGCCTCCATTTCCGCCTCTATTATCTGGGCGGCTTGGGAATTGTTGTAGTTCTTCTGGTAGAGGATCCTATAAATGTTCTGTATGTCCCTTATCTTCTCCGAATCGAAACCCCTTCTTCTCAGTCCTACAGAATTGATCCCAACATAGGAAAGTGGCTCCCGGGCCGCCTTCACATATGGGGGCACATCCTTCCGCACCAAGGAACCGCCCGTTACAAAGGCATGGTGCCCTATTGAAACGAACTGGTGCACGGCCACTAGGCCCGCCAGTACCACATTGTCGCCAATGGTGACGTGCCCGGCCAAGGTGGAATTATTGGAAAAAATACAGTTATCGCCCACAAAGCAATCGTGCGCTATATGGCAATAGGCCATGATAAGACAGTTTTTACCGATCTTGGTCTTCATCCGGTCCGAAGTTCCCTTATTGATGGTGGCGCATTCGCGAATGGTGGTATTGTCGCCAATTTCCACGGTGGTCTCCTCCCCCTTGTACTTTAGGTCCTGGGGGGTGGCGGAGATAACGGCTCCCGGGAAAATATTACAGTTCTTTCCGATACGCGCACCTTCCATGATGGTGACATTGGAACCGATCCATGTGCCTTCGCCTATGATGACGTTGTTGTGGATGGTGGTAAACGGCTCTACCACCACATTTTTGGCTATTTTGGCCCCTGGGTGGATATATGCCAATGGTTGGTTCATATTTATTTCTTTTTAGCGATTTGGGCCATCATTTCCGCTTCGCATACCAATTTTCCGTTGGCATAGGCATAGGCCTGCATATGGCAGATCCCCCTTCTAATGGGGGTGATAAGGCTACAATGGAACGTAAGGGTATCGCCGGGCAATACCTTCTGTTTGAATTTGACGTTATCTATCTTCATAAAAAAGGTGAGATAGTTCTCCGGATCCGGAACCGTACTAAGCACCAAAATACCCCCTGTCTGTGCCATGGCCTCCACTTGCAGGACGCCCGGCATTACCGGTGCCCCAGGAAAATGGCCCACAAAGAAAGGTTCGTTCATGGTAACGTTCTTCATGCCCACCACATGGCTGTCCGATAGTTCCAGGATACGATCAATGAACAAAAATGGCGGCCGGTGCGGCAACATGGCCATGATCTGGTGGATATCCATTAGGGGAGGTTCGTTCAGGTCATAGGTAGGTACGCTGTTGCGTTTTTCCAACTTAATGATCTTGGATAGTTTTTTGGCAAATTGGGTGTTCACAAAATGTCCGGGTTTATTGGCGATCACCTTGCCCCTGATCCTGGTGCCCGCCAAGGCAAGGTCCCCGATCACGTCCAACAATTTGTGCCTTGCTGCCTCGTTGGGCTGGTGCAGGGTAAGGTTGTCAAGGATACCATTGGGTTTAATGGACAGTTTTTCCTTCCCAAAGGCCTTTTGCAATTTTTTCATGGTATCGGCGGAAATCTCCTTATCCACATATACGATGGCATTGTTGAGGTCACCGCCCTTGATAAGGCCGTGTTCCAACAGCATTTCCAGTTCGTGCAGAAAGCTGAAGGTCCGCGCCGATGCTATTTCCTTTTTAAAATCGGAAAGATGTTCCAAAGTGGCATTTTGGGTCCCTAGCACCTTGGTACCAAAATCGACCATGGTGGTGACCTGGTATTCCTCGGCGGGGATTAGGGTAATCTCGCTCCCGGTGGCCTCGTCCTTATAGGAAATGACCTCCTTTACCACATATTCTTCCCTATCGGCCTCCTGCTCCACGATACCGGCCTTTTCCAAAGCCTCAATAAAAAATTTCGAAGACCCATCCATGATCGGGGGCTCGGAGGAGTCGAGCTCGATCAGCACGTTATCGATCTCCAGCCCCACCAAGGCGGCCAGTACATGTTCGGAAGTCTGTATGCGTACGCCTTTCTTTTCCAAGTTGGTGCCCCTTTGGGTATTGACCACAAAATTGGCATCTGCCTCAATGATGGGTTCCCCTTCCAAATCGACCCTTTTAAAAGCGTATCCATGGTTTTCGGGGGCGGGCAGGAATTTCAATGTGACGTTCTCACCGGTATGGAGCCCCACACCCGTAAGGGTAATCTCCTTTTCTATGGTCCGTTGTTTTGAAGCAGCTTTATTCACCGTTTATCTTTTTTTCAATTACTTCGATTCGATTCACAAGTTTCGGTAAATTTTTGAAATGTACATAGGATTTGTTGTAATCCCCATAATTGAGCGCAGGGGATCCCTGAAGGACTTCATCGCTCTTTACATTTCTACCGATACCCGACTGGGCTTGGATCTTTACGCGGTCCCCTATAACGATATGGCCTACGATCCCCACTTGCCCTCCGATCATACAGAACTTCCCGATCTTTGTAGAGCCCGCTATACCGGTCTGGGCAGCTATTACCGTATGTTCGCCGATCTCCACATTATGCGCGATCTGGATCTGGTTGTCCAACTTTACCCCTTTGCGCAAAATGGTAGATCCCAAGGTGGCTCGGTCAATGGTGGTTCCGGCGCCCACATCCACATTGTCCTCCAAGATCACATTGCCCGTTTGTGGCACCTTTATAAATTCCCCCTGTTCATTTGGGGAAAACCCAAACCCATCTGCACCCAATATGACCCCTCCATGTATCACACAATTGTTGCCTATAACGGTTTCCGAATAGATTTTGGCCCCTGCAAAAACGATTACATTGTCGCCAATACGGACATTATCCCCAATATAGACATTGGGATATATCTTTACGTTACTGCCGATCCGGACATTCTGTCCCAAGTACGAAAATGCCCCAAGATAAAATTCGTCGCCATATTTGGCGGATTCGGATATATAAACGGGGTTCTCCAATCCCGATTTATTGTTCTTGACCTGATTGTAATATTCCAATAACTTGGAAAAGGATTTGTAGGCATCGTCCACTTTTATCAGCGTGGTCTTCAACTGTTGATCGGGAGTGAAATCCCGGTTCACTATGGTGATGGATGCTTTTGTGGAGTATATATGGGCAGTGTATTTGGGATTGGACAAAAAAGTAAGGGAACCCTTTTCCCCTTCCTCAATTTTGGCCAATTTGTGCACGGCTATTTCTGGGTCACCATCAACCTCGCCCTGTAAAATGCCCGCAATCTGGCTAGCTGTAAATTTCATGGTCACAAAAGTAAGAAAAATTGTTAGACGTCATCTTTGGGATAACAGATATAATATTTCGTAACGGTTTTGGTAAGGGCCTTCAGGTTTAACTGGTCCGAAGCCTTGGCCACATCGGTCAGTCGCCCGTTCCTTGTCAGGATATTAATATTCTGTTTTTCTTGATCGTACGCCTTGTTTCCAATTTCCCCACTGAAGACAAAGTAGGAAGTTTCCGCGTCCGTAAGTCCGTAAGTAAGTTTTGTCCGCTCAAAGTGTTTTTTAAATTTCCCCGGGTCCACCGGCCTGTTCTTCAGTTTGATGGTCAACAGTTTTCTATTGATGATCATGTGGCACAGTTTGGACAATACCTTGTCGGGATGTTCCTCCCAACTTTTAATGGCGGAGAGGATGTCCACATCGTCCAATTTGGCAAATTGTTGCAGGGTGGTACCGTCAAAGTTATCCTTATTGATGCCATGCTCCATAAAATACAGTAGCGACCTGCTACAGGACAGCCCGTTTCCGGCATCCAACAGTTCGCGCGCCCTTTTTAGGACCCCTATCAATAGTTTTTCGGCCACCAGTCCTGTTTTATGAAGGTACACCTGCCAGTACATGAACCGGCGCGCCATCAAAAACTTTTCGACCGAATAGATCCCTTTTTCCTCCACGGCCAATTCCCCGTTTACCACGGTAAGCATGGTGATCAGCCGTTCCGCACTTATATTCCCTTCGGCCACCCCTGTATAGAAACTGTCCCTTTTAAGATAATCCATCCGGTCCATATCGAGCTGACTGGACACCAACTGGTTCATGAACCTTTTGGGATAGGTACCCTTAAAAATGGCAATGGCCACCGTTAAACTTCCGTTAAACTGCTGGTCAAGTGCCTCCATAAAACGGAGGGAAATAAACTCGTGGTCCACACCCTCCACTATACTGTGCTCCATTGCATGGGAAAAGGGGCCGTGGCCAATATCGTGCAACAAAATTGCGCAGAGCAGCGCGTTCTCCTCTTCCGCCGTAATTTCAACCTTCTTAAAACGAAGCACTTGTATGGCCTTCTGCATAAGGTGCATACAGCCCAGCGCATGGTGAAAACGGGTATGGTGCGCCCCGGGATAGACCAGATATGAAAGCCCCATTTGGGAAATCCTTCTTAAACGTTGGAAGTACGGGGAGGCGATCAGGTCAAAAATAAGTGCATTGGGTATCCCGATAAATCCGTAAATTGGGTCATTAAATATTTTAAGCTTGTTTGATCTGATCAAAGCGACGAATCTTTAATTGAAACAAATATAAGCACTAAATGAACAAGATTACCATACTATGGGTAGATGATGAAATTGATCTGCTTAAACCACATATTTTATTTTTACAGGGAAGGAATTATGAGGTCATTACCTGCCTCAGTGGCCGGGAGGCACTTGAGGAGCTTGCCAGAACCAAAGTCGACATCGTGTTCCTTGACGAAAATATGCCGGGCATCTCAGGTTTGGAGACATTGGGTGAAATAAAATTGTTGTACGCCTCGCTTCCCGTGGTGATGATCACCAAAAGCGAGGAGGAACTGATCATGGAGGAGGCCATTGGGGCCAAAATTGCCGACTATCTCATCAAGCCGGTAAATCCGAACCAGATATTGCTGTCCATTAAAAAAAATTTGGACCTTTCCCGTTTGGTGTCCGAACGCACCGCTGCCAACTATCAACAGGAATTTCGAAAGATCGCTATGGACCTATCCATGGTAAACAGCTATTCCGAATGGGCAGAGCTCTACAAAAAGCTCCTGTACTGGGAACTGAGGTTGGAGGAAATAGAGGATTCCGCCATGTTCGAAATACTGGAATCCCAGAAAACGGAAGCCAATAACCACTTCGGAAAATTCATGGAACGGAACTATGCCGATTGGTACAATGGCGGGGATGCGCCGGTGATGTCCCACACCCTGTTCAAGCAACTTATTAGGCCCGAACTAAAGGATAGCCGTACTCTTTTGGTGGTTATAGATAACTTAAGGTACGACCAATGGTTGGTCTTTGACGAGGCCCTGAACACCTTGTACAAAAAGAAAAAGGAAGAGCCCTACTACAGTTTGTTGCCCACTGCCACCCAATATGCCAGAAATGCCATCTTTTCGGGACTGACACCCTTGGATATGGAGAAAAAATATCCGGACTGGTGGCGGAACGATACGGAAGAAGGGGGCAAAAACCTGTTCGAGGCGGAATTTTTGGGTGCCCAGCTCAAACGACTGGGCATGGACCTGAAATGGGAGTACCATAAAATAAGCAGTCTTAAACAGGGCAAACAGCTTTCACAAAACTTTAAGTCCCAAAAAGACAACGACCTTACCGTACTTGTCTATAATTTTGTGGACATGCTATCGCACGCCCGTACCGAAATGGATGTGATAAAGGAACTTGCATCCAACGACAAGGCATATAGATCGCTTACCCTGAGCTGGTTCAAAAACTCCCCTCTTCTGGAAATCATCCAACAGGCCCAGAGCATGGGACTCAAGTTGATCATTACCACCGACCACGGCACCATTAACGTAAAACAGCCCTCCAAAGTGATCGGGGACAAGGAGACCAGCCTCAACCTGCGCTATAAGACCGGTAGGAGCCTGACCTATGAATCCAAAGACGTACTGGAAATAACAGATCCAAAAAAAGTGTGCCTTCCCAGTATCAATATGAGCAGCTCCTTTATCTTTGCCAAGAACGATCTGTTCTTTGCCTATCCCAACAATTACAACCACTATGTGGGATATTATAGGAACACCTACCAGCACGGGGGGGTTTCCCTTGAAGAGGTGATCGTTCCTTTTGCGGTTTTGGAACCCAGGTAAAGTCCAATTATAGTGCATCAAATTTTTTTTATAAAATGAATGTTCATTTTAACAAACGGGAACTAGATCGGGTGGCCATACAAGTACTGGAAAAAGTCCCCTCTAAAATTCTGTGCCTACACGGTGAAATGGGTGCCGGGAAGACCACACTGATCAAAGCCATGGTGAAGGTACTGGGAGCGGCGGGAAACGCCAATAGCCCTACCTTCGGTATCGTAAACGAATACCATTTAAGATCTGGCGATGTTTTGGGATATCATTTCGATTGTTACCGCTTGCGCGATGAAAACGAAGCATGGGACATTGGGCTGGATGAGTACCTTATATCGGGCCGCTGGGTCTTTATCGAATGGCCGGAAATTATACAATCGTTGTTGCCGGACGAAGCGGTCCACCTGTACTTGGAAGTTGCCGGTAACGACTTGGAAAGAAGATTGACAATAGCGTAATAAAGCTATAGGGAAAGGTCCATAGGATTGCGAATATGCTTACATATTCTGTGTTTGATTGTAAGAATGTTAAGCTTTTTCTTCTTTTGTTGTACCATTATGCAATCAAGATATAAACCAGAACGTTAATTTTAGTTAAAATTAGCTTCCTAATCTTAAATTATTCCCCAAAAACCCCTGAAAATGCAGTAAAAAAAATTAATTTTACGCGGTCCATATCAGTATCTTATTTTTGGGCATTTAAGAAGCTTACAACAGTTTAAAGTGTATATTTTTTTCTAAATCCCCCATAATATTTCTAAAGTATGCTTAAAACAATAGATCGATTGACCCAGTTCATTCAGTATGCAGGTTTAAGTGCCAGACAGTTCGATCTGTCCATTGGTGCAGGCAACGGCTATACCCTGAGAATGAAAAAGAACCACGCCTCCATAGGCAGTGATGTTATTGAAACGATTATCAGGACCTATCCCCAGCTCAATTTGGTCTGGTTGATGACCGGAGAGGGAGACATGATCAAAAAAAATGTGGAGACCGAGGTAAAGGGTTTTGATCAACTGCCCAAGGAGAAACAAAACGAGATCGAAAGGATCATCGAGCAAAAAATACGGCAACGTCAGGAACAGGAATTCCATAAACTACTTATGGACGTTACCAAAGAAATCGAAAAGAACCAAAAGAAACAATAGCGATTTCAATGTCTTAGGTCAAGCCGAATCAAGTACCATATTTTGGTACGATGTGGCTTGACCTACGGCTTTTTGGGATTTCCATCTTTCATTTCCAATAATAGGCGCTCCCTAAGCGGCAAAAGTGCTGCTTCGATAAACCAGGGTATCGTATGCCTTATTAATGCCCCTACTTTTTTTGATCCAGTTCCCTTAGGAGTTCCTCCCTTAATTTTAGCAGGGATTGCAGATGATTTTGGGCGTTCTCCGTATCCACCTTTGTATCCTGTAGTTCCCTAAAGATCTTCTGTTGGTGGGCCAAAATATTATTGGACCCCTCCATCTTTCCCAAAAGCGCCTCTATCTCCAACTTGATATCTTGGTGAAAGTCCAAAATTTTAGATCGGTACCGTACCGCAATGGAAAGCGAGACCACCAGCGACACCACGACAAAAACTGCCGGAAAGGCCCGTATATTGCCATAGGCATCCAAGATATCATTATCCTGAAAGGCCTCCCATATCTGGAACGCATATAGGATAATGGGCGAAAAAATGGCATATTTCCACCAGTGTTGACAGGTGACATACCAGACACATAGCGGAAGTAAGGTCATAATTTTCGCACTGATAAACCACATAAGTACCTTTACGTTCAAAAATCCATGGCTGCCAATCCTGATACCTGCAAACGTTATTTCTTTGATACCATCTTCCATGGCTCCGACCTGATATCTGAATATTGGCATGTACAGCAGTAGAAGAATGACAAAACCCTCGAAAAGTCGTCTTGCCACTAGGGAAGGTTCATCGGCAATACCTGTTGAACGTTCGATCCATTCTTGTATGCTGGTCTCCAGGGAATACAATTTCTTTAAATAAATTTCAAGGTTACCTTCCCAACCTTGGGATTTAATAACTTCATAATAAGCAATATGCGACTTAAAATGATTCTTTGGGTTCCCATTGTAAATAAGATCGTACCGAACTGGATTGTGTATATTTTTTCTAGATACCATGAAATCAAAAAGAAAAATACCCGATCCTATCAGAAGGAGCGAAACCAAATCCACAATATCCATTTCGTGCAAATAGTGCGAAGGGACCAGTCCAAAATTCTGTAGGACAAAGTAAAAGAACAAGGAAGGCAGTGGGAGGATAAAGTATTTCCACCAATAGTTCGAGGAAAAATACCATATCAAAAATAAAAATAGGGGAATTATATTTTTTAATATGATCCATACAAAGATCTGATCAGTTTGGAAAGGATGTTCAACGTGGAGGTTGAATAGATACAGATTATTTCCATCACCGTTGAACAATAGATGGAGGAAAATACAGAAGGGCAGCACAATTACAGCTATTGCCCTAATAACTTCCCAAAGAAACTTTTCGTTCCAAGCAGGTTCCCGCTTTTTTGGAGTACTTCCCATTTCAAAATTAAAATCTTACTACAATTGTACGTATTTTACCTTAAAAGTGGAACATAAATAAAGTATTACTGCCTTCTACAGTATAACCATACTGTTATCTCAGGTTTAGAAGGGTTGTCAGTTCTTCGCGGCAGCGGCCCCGTATTTCACGCAAGCCACTTGGGTAACTCCAATTTATGTTTTCTTACCAAAATCCATTTCAGAAAATAGCAATTGTCCAAAAGAAGACAAAGATCATGGTTCAATCTATAAAATAAGGATTGAACATAAGGCAGTTATAACCGTCGCCCAATTTTAAAAAAAGCCTCTTTTGAGTCCAAAATTCCCCTTCTATAAATAAATGTTCGTCAAACTGCATATAAACAAGGTAAACAACATCGCAGAATTCAAAATTTTATTGTATATTTTTCGATGAAATACAAGCTTTTCGATAAAGTGATCGATTTTATCGTTTAAATGTTTATTTTTTCCGATTAAATACATCTTAGTAGTACATTTTTTCCTACATTTGTCCTGAAAATGAATCCAAACTTTAATTAAATCCTATTGACGATGAACACTAAAAAAATCTTTTTTG
>TARA_R110002020_G_scaffold475858_3_pt1 | contig 54043 bp, 49 predicted proteins | sample TARA_R110002020 | Tara Oceans TARA_R110002020 (sample SAMEA4396489) | marine metagenome | biome: Westerlies Biome; feature: [MES] marine water layer (ENVO:01000295) within the mesopelagic zone...; material: water (ENVO:00002006), including particulate matter (ENVO:01000060) such... | reverse complement strand
CGTACCGGTGGACCAAAGGCCAATCATGCACTAACTTTTAACATGCACCACTCAATTGGGGCCGCTCACCACCTGCCCTAGGTTTCCAGCGATGATCGTGCCAAAGCCGAGGACGACTGATGGGGCACCAAAAATATCTCTTTAGAAAGGGCGAAAACGTCTACTTCAGACGCCGAATTCCCAGTTTATCCACAATTACCTCGCCTGTGTTCCTGTCTTTGGGCACGAAAAGCGAATTCGTTGCGCATACATGGTTGTTGAAGCTGCCGTAAGACAACATCAGCGCAGAATACTCTTTGGCAATCTGGGCCGGTGATCCATGTAAACCGCGCACCAGATCCAACACCACGGCATCGCCTTCGCAGTGTCCTATTGCGATGGTGAATTCATCCTCGCCTCCGCCAGCCGGATCAACAAAGGCATGGTAGGACGTGCGCGAAACGCTCTCAAGTTCCTTGGGCTTAGGCCGGGTTGTGTCGGCCATCAAAGTCGGGTCGATCAGGCTGGCAATGTCGGTGCGGAATTGTGCCAAATATTCCGCTGAGGCGCGCGTCGCGTCATCCTTCATAGCGTCATCAATTACACGTTGCGGCAAGGTTGGGTTCATCGTCATAAATGGAGCCCGCACGACAAGCACCGGGCTTTGTGTCCAAAGTGTCACTTGTAGACATTCCACAGGACGCCACGCCTTGCATAGGGGATAATAGGGCAATCAAATTTTCGCCAAGAGTAGCCAAAGTTCGTTAGCGGGTTCCTGTGGAGTCGCTGCGCGCCCTGCAGGCGCCGGGCTTACCATCTTTCCGGACTTCCTGGCGGGCCCCGATTTGGCCTCTGGGTTCATGCAGAATGTCCTCCCCAACCGGCAGTAGAACGCGATCGAAGTCTTCGCCGGCTGGCCAGTCAATGCGAATAGGCATGGCCAAGCCCTTGCGGACCCGACCATTACGCCTGACGAACCTATCAGACGTTCTATGCGTTCTTGGCGCACCAATACTTAGAAAAACAAGGCCACCGCAAGAACCAGACGAGCATCATCGGACAGTCCTCGCAGCGGCTTATTCTAGACGTCGAAGGCACGCGCCATGACGGCTCCCAACCGCCGTGCGAAGACGGACGGATCCGTTGGGACCTCCCCTTCAACGATGCGCGCCTGATCAAGCAACAGATGCGCGGCATCTTTCAGAAGGTCGTCCGCGCCTGCCGCATTTGACGTGCTCCTCGCGGCCAAGGTGGTGATCAGCGCATGGCTGGGGTTCAGTTCCAGCACCCGCGGCATGCCGTGGGCAAGCTGCCCGTGGCGTTTGAGCAGGCGTTCAAGGTTCACGTCCATATCGCCATCATCTGCAATCAGGCAAACAGGACTGTCGGTCAGACGTTTTGAGGGGCGCACGTCCTTGACCGCGTCACCAAGCTCCGCCTTGATTGCAGTGATCAGCGCGGAAAGATCAGCCTCTTCCGGCTTATCCACGTCCTCATTGGTTTCATCGGCTTCGACCTGATCCAGATCCGCGGCCCCCCGCGTGATCGATTTGAAAGGCTTGCCCTCGTGTTCCGTGATGTGTTGCAGCCAGAATTCATCCACATGGTCGGACAGTAGCAGAACTTCGACGCCCTTGGCCTTAAAGCCTTCAAGATGCGGGGATTTTGCCAGTTTGGCCGCATCATCGCCCGCGATATAAAAGATCGCGTCCTGTCCGGTTTTCATGCGCGATACATAGTCTGTGAGGCTGGTCAGCTCCTTCGCGCTAGTCGACGCGAAACGGCAGATTTCCAGAATGCGGTCCCGCAGCGCAACTTCCTCGACCAAACCTTCCTTGAGTACGGCACCGAAATTGCCCCAGAACGCCGCGTATTCCTCCGGCGATTTTGTGGCTTTTTTCTTCAACTCGCTCAGCACTTTCTTTGAGATCGACGTCTTGATCTTGGCAAGCTGCGGATCGCTTTGCAGCATTTCGCGCGAGACGTTCAGCGACAGGTCCTGGCTGTCCACAACCCCGCGTAAGAAGCGCAGATAGGCGGGGATCAGGTCCTTGGTGGTTTCAGTGATGTAGACGCGATTGACATAGAGCTTCACATGGCTTTTGCGCTCTGGTTCAAAAAGATCAAAGGGTTGAGACGTCGGCACAAACAGCAGACTTGTGTGATTCAGTGTCCCTTCAACCTTGTTATGCATCACATGCCAAGGGTCATCATAGGCGTTGGATGTATGGCGGTAGAACGCGCTGTATTGCTCAGCGGTGATGTCTTTGGCAGGCCGCGTCCATAACGCCTCAGCTGTGTTCAGGGTGTCATCCCCCAGCTTGACAGGAAAGCTGATGTGTTCGGAATAGGTCTTGATAATATGGCGGATGCGCGCCTCTTCGGCAAACTCCTTGGCATCCTTTTTCAGATGCAAAGTGACCGTGGTTCCGCTTGTCTCCCGCTCGGCAGGTGCAATCGTAAAGGCGCCTTTGCCGTCAGATTGCCAAAGCCAGGCTTCCTTTTCTCCGGCTTTACGGGTCAGCACGTCCACGTGCGACGCGACCATGAACGCGGAATAGAACCCCACGCCGAACTGACCGATCAAGCTGGTTTTGTCCTTTTCATCCGCTTTAAGGGCGTCGATGAAAGCACCAGTGCCGGATTTGGCGATCGTGCCCAAAGTGTCAAGCAGATCTGCGTGGTTCATGCCGATCCCATTATCGCTGATCGACAGCGTCTTGGCCTTGGGGTTGCTTTCGAGTGTAATGGCGAAATCCTGAGACGGCGCGAGGCTCGCATCGGTCAAGGCTGCGTACCGCAGCTTATCGCAGGCGTCAGAAGCATTCGAAACAAGCTCGCGCAGAAACACTTCGCGGTTCGAATAGAGCGAGCCCGCGACAATTTCCAACAGTTGACCCACTTCCGTCTGGAAGGAAAACGTTTCTTTTTCAAGGACATCAGTCATGAGTGTATCTCCATATTCAAACCACTGGTAAGATTTAGTGGACCACAACTCTGGTTTCAATGATTGGGCCGTCATCTCCAAGATCCGTTGTCCGTCTGTTGGCGCTGCACCGGGTTTGCCGCATCGCTACAAAAGTCGCGCGGCTTTGTATTACGCGTTTAAATGGGCGGCCCTCCCCTGCCCCGCACGGCCCGGACCGGTCAGCCAGCCACGCCTCTAAGTGGGTGCAGATTTCTTCTGCGCCTTGCAGATGCCGGGAACCTCCCCATATTTCCTGAATTACTTCAGTATGGAGTTCGAAAGACAGAGATGGGTTATTTCAAGACAGCGGTGTTGATGGCCGCAATGACCGCGCTTTTCATGGGCGTAGGCTACCTGATCGGCGGCACAGGCGGCGCAGTTATCGCCCTTGTCGTCGCAGCTTTGATGAACGTGTTTACCTGGTGGAACTCGGACCGCATGGTCTTGCGCATGCACAACGCCCAGCCCGTGACACCGGGTGATCAGCTGGGCCTTCACGCGTTGACCTCTAAACTTGCGAAGAATGCTGGCCTGCCTGAGCCCAAGGTTTATCTGATCGACACGCCGCAGCCCAATGCCTTCGCTACAGGCCGCAACCCAGCAAACGCGGCGGTGGCTGTGACCTCGGGCCTACTGCGCAGCTTGACGCATGAGGAACTAGCCGGGGTGATCGCCCATGAGCTCGCGCACATCCGTAACCACGACACCGCAATCATGACGGTCACCGCGACCTTCGCCGGTGCCATTTCGATGCTGGCCAACTTTGCGCTTTTCTTCGGCGGCTCTCGCGAGCGGCTGGGGCTGATCGGCACACTCATGATGATGTTCCTCGCACCCATGGCGGCGGCGCTGGTGCAGATGGCAATCAGTCGGACACGGGAATATGCCGCTGACAAGGCAGGGGCCGAGATCTGCGGGCAGCCTCTCTGGCTGGCCTCTGCGTTGGAGAAGATCGCGATGGGCGCGGCCCGGATCGACAACCACGCGGCAGAGCGCAACCCGGCAACAGCGCATATGTTCATCATCAACCCGTTGCACGCACACAAACACGACAGCCTTTTCGCAACGCACCCTGCGACCGAGAACCGCGTGGCCGCACTTCGGGCCATGGCCCCGCAACCGAGACGATCTTCGGGCGCCGCAGATCAACAAATTCCCGCCAGTCGTCTGCCCAAAACGAAAACCCGTAGGCGGGCGGGACCTTGGTCCTGACCAAGGCCTTGTTTTGGGTCACCAGCGGTGATGCCAATCAAATTGGACATGCCACCGCATTGATCTTGCGTCCAACCGCCTCGAAGCGCCGGTCCTCTTAAAGGCGAAACTAACTGAACGTCCAGTATGCTGCGCAGCGGCACGTCGAGCCACACTTCCGTCGCATGCACAAAATCAGGCGATGGCTGAGCCTGTTACCTTGGGGCAAATCCTCGGGGTGCTTCGGAATGTGCCGCTGAACGAACATGGCATGAACCCGCTTCGCAGGTCACTGCGCGTTTACTCTCGGGTTGTGAAATATCTCGGACTGTCGCACGATGGGCCTCTGCGTATGTCTATTCTGACATGCGGAGCAACGGCGCGCGCAGGGATGGTGTGCGTGCAGACCTTGGGAGGGGTAAACAAAATGTCAGAGGAATTCGATTTTATCATCGTCGGTGGCGGCTCCGCCGGCGCGGTAATCGCAACGCGGCTTAGCGAGGACCCATCATACCGCGTTGCATTGGTCGAGGCAGGAGGACCGCCGCCGGACCACGAGATGATGCCGGCCGCTGTCGCCGGGCTCCAGCTCGATCCGCAGGTCGACTGGATGTACACTGCCGATCCCGGCAACGCCGGATTGGGGCTGCGCGACAATCTGATGCCGGTTCCCCGTGGCAAGATGCTGGGCGGCTCTTCGGGCCTCAACTACATGGCCTACGTGCGCGGTCATCCCGGTGATTTCGACCACTGGGCCGAACAGGGCGCGACCGGCTGGAGCTACAACGATGTGCTGCCCTACTTTATCAAAAGCGAAGACCTGACACCGAGCAACGAGATTTCAATCGACAGCGAGGCCCATGGCACGGGCGGGCCTCTCGGCGTATCCGTTCGCTCCCCAGTAATACCCGCCGCGCGTGATTTTGTGACCGCGGCGGCGTCTGCGGGCATTCCGCAAGGCGACTATAACGGGCGCAATCGCGGTGGGCCTGACGGTGTGGCATCGCTATTCCAGACCACGACGCGTAATGGCATGCGCTCCAGCACATACCGGGCCTTTTTGCAGGGCGAAACGGAGGCTCGGGATAACCTGAGCATCATTCCTCACGCTCATGTGACACGGGTCATCCTGTCCGGCGACGAAGATGCGCGCAGCGCCACCGGCATCGAGTACCGCGATGCTGAAGGGACGCTCCATACCCTCACGGCGTCCCGCGAAGTGATCCTGAGTGCCGGTGCCGTTGGCTCTCCGCAGATTCTTATGCTGTCCGGGATTGGTCCGCGCCGTGAGATCGAAGCGGTTGATCTGGAATGCCTGCATGAGCTACCTGGCGTGGGAAAGCATCTCAAGGACCACCTGCACTGTCCGCTCTTCTTTCCCGCCCCTGGCATCGGTGTTCCGGTAGCCGAGGTTGGCGTATCCGCTGGTCCAGACGCCCTGCGCGCACCTGCGGGCCCCTTGCCTGCCGACCCGGCCGAGGACGTGTCCCTACCGCCCGAACTTGCTGGCCTCAAGGCCGAAGCGGAGCGCCGCCTATCGCAATGGATGGAGACGGGTGAGAGTCTCGTGACCTCGTCGCTCTATGACGCTGTCGCCTTCTTCTCAACAGGTCTGGGCGACTCACACAGCCATGACGCACAAATCGGCTATGTCCCGTGTGGCTACGATGCGGGCTTGCTGGGCGACCGGCTGCGCATTGACCTCGATGCGTTCTTTGACGATCCGGAAAAGACATTGGCCGCCGATCAGGAGAACATGATCCTTCTCGCCAATCCCGTGCTTCCCCACAGCACTGGTGAGATCGTGTTGGAGAGTTCAGACCCTATGGTTTCACCGATCATCCGCATGAACTATTTCACCGATCCGCATGACCTCAAGGTGATGGTCGCCGTGATGCGCCGCGCTCTTGATATCGCGGCGGAATGGCCTGGCGAGGTTAAGCCGGGACCCGTGAATATCCCACGCGCCTTGGCCAAAAAGCATGGGTATACCGAAGGCGATCGACCCAGCGATGCGCTCTTGGAAAACATGGCGCTCCATTACTCGGTGACGGTGTACCACCTATGCTCCACCTGCCGGATCGGAGATGTGGTATCCCCGGACCTTCGCGTCATGGGCATTGGCAACCTGCGTGTCGCGGACGCAAGCGTGATGCCCAATATCGTCAGCGGCAACACAAACGCCGCCTCGATAATGATCGGCGAAAAAGCAGCGGACATGATCAGCGCGGACTACGCGCTCAAACGTAGCGCAGCCGCATAATACGAACCCGCCGGAGCGCGCGCATAGGCACTCTCCGGCGGTGCAAACACCCTTGGGATATGACCCGCAGTATCTCTTTTGCAAAAGCTGGTACTCCGGGTCCGACCAGTTGCGACATGCGAGCATCGGCATAAGAATCTTGCATTAACATCCAGACCAAGTGAGACTTATGCACGGTAAATTTGGACTCGAAGCCGCCCAACTTTTCTTTGCAACATTATTTTGGACCGCGTCTCCACGGACAGGCCATTGGGCGCTCCATCAAGCGCTACGGCGCAACTGCACCATACGGGGTTCTCGCTGCACATACCTGATCTGGGGTTAGTCGACGGTCTGGCTTCCAGAGTTAAAAGGCCTCGGCCGCATCTGCTGTGACAGCAGCTTTGTTAGGCCCAGGGGCTTCAGGTTGGTGCAGGTCTATACCCGTTGTTTTCAGGTGCTCAGACCATACCGGCAAAATCAAAAACAAGCTTGCACGTAGTTGGCCTTAGCCATTGAACAGGATCAGGCTGCTGCTCGTTGGCCCAGACATATGCCAAGCTCATATTTGCTCGTGTCGTGCTGCCAACGGCAGATTGATAAACGCCTCAGGATCTGAGGAGATTGAGGCTGCCATGTGCTATGGCACGTGTGGCGATGCACGATCAGAGTAAGCTTGAATGCGTTTGCCAATGAACTGCCCCGAGAAGGCACGGATGCATGCCCGGTCACCCTTCTCCCAAACAAGCACACCCTGAGCGGTTGAGAAATTACCTATCTGAACACACGCGATTGAACCAATCGACACAGAGGAATTGTTGTCCAAGGGCTCAGCGCTATGAACTGAATGTACCATCGTATTCTCCAATGTGTGTCATTGGATAGATGATCGCTTGAAACATATTAAATTGCTCGTCATCTTACGCGCAGATCTTTTATCTTTAGTCACAAGAGAGAGAGGATCAGGTCGGGAATGTTCCGCTATCCGCTCCGCGGTTTCAATGACTGTAACCTGATGTGAGCGATCTCGGCCAAGCGGCTTTTAGATTGCCCCTATGTCCCAGAGCTCTGCTCATACAGGTCGCCAAAGCGGTGTTGATAACCTGGATGCCGCCACCGAAAGAATTAGCACCCGTGCCATGCAATACTGCTCCTGAAGGGAAACAATCGCTAAATGCGGTCATCAGTCCTTGGCGGCCATACACGACATGCTTTTGAGAATATTCATTCAAACCCGCTCGGGCGTGTGGCCAGCTCTCGGATAGAGCAGCAACAGATGCAGGCAAGTGAGCTACCCCCAATCTGTCGAACACCATGTGCACTCGACTTGCCTCGACCTTGCAGCACTTCTACCTGCCGAAGCTTCGACACGATCTCTTCGTATTTGTCTCTCTTTCCTGCAATCTATGGTCCTCCTGAAATAGCATAATGCGATCACGGTCGATGGACCGCTTGGCGTGATCGACGGAGGCGCTTCTTTTCGATCAAGGCCCCTTTCTTCAAACGGATCAAACGGAAACCGATTGGCCAAGGCTCAGAGAATACGAGTTCGGCGTCGAGAAGGCATGTATTGCGGTCGCCCGAAAACTTGCCGTGGTTCTTCACGCAATGTGGAAAACCGACACGGCGTTCCGTTGGACGCAGTCAGCAGCAAGATCGAGGATAAGTTGCACGACCAAGCCAGTGGGTGGGTCCGCGCCTAAACGTATGGCGCGGATCAGACCATCCCTTTGACTGCACTTCGCAATGCAATATGCGCGAGGACCCCTTCAGTGGCCCCCGCAGGATCAGGTATATATGACAGCAAACAGTGCAGTCAGTCCCGGTTCCATTCACGGTCGCCCCGAGCGTCTTTCACACGCGTCGGCAGCCCGATGGTGTCGAGAAGTGCAAACAGGGGTTTGGGATCCAGCTCCTCAACATTCAACATGACACCTTTGTCATACGTGCCATCCGCGACCAGCATTGCCATGGCCACCGGAGGAACACCCGCCGTGTAGGAGATGCCTTGGCTGCCTACCTCGTTATAGGCATCCTTGTGATCGGCCACATTGTAGACGAACACCTCGACCTCTTCCCCGTTCTTGGTGCCCTTCACCAAATCGCCGATGCAGGTTTTTCCTGTGTAATTGGGCGCAAGGCTGGAAGGATCAGGCAAAACAGCCTTTACAACCTTGAGCGGGACCACTTCGAGGCCTTCAGCGGTTGTCACCGGCTGTTCGGACAACAGGCCGAGGTTTTGCAAGACAGTGAAGACATTGATGTAGTGATCGCCAAAGCCCATCCAGAACCGGATATCGGCCTGCGGATAATTCGCAGCGAGGGAGTGAACTTCGTCATGCCCCGACATATATGCTTTTTGCTTGCCAACGACGGGCAAATCCCATTCGCGGCCAACCTCGAACATCTTGTTTTCCTGCCACGCACCCTGCTGCCAGCTGTACACCGTTCCTGTGAATTCCCGAAAATTGATTTCGGGGTCGAAATTGGTCGAGAAATATTTGCCGTGGTTGCCCGCGTTGATGTCGACGATGTCAATCGAGGTGACCTCATCCATGAATTCATCCACCGCGAAGCGCGCAAAAGCGTTAACCATGCCGGGATCGAACCCTGCGCCCAAAATAGCCGTGACACCGGCAGCGGCGCAGGCTTCGCGGCGTTTCCATTCGTAGTTTCCGTACCATGGGGGCGTTTCACAAATTTTGGTCGGGTCTTCGTGGATCGCAGTATCGATATAGGCGGCACCGGTTTGGATGCACGCCTCAAGCACCGTCATGTTCACAAAAGGAGAGCCCACATTGATCACGATCTGCGCACCTGTCGAGGTGATCAAATCAGCCACCGCGGCACTGTCCATACCGTCAACCGCATGGGCCTTGAATATACCGTCCTGTTTCATCGCCTTCTTGGCATGCACGCTTTCAATGATCGCCTCGCATTTTGCGAGTGTTCGGCTTGCGATATGCAGATCGCCCAAAACGTCGTTATTCTGCGCGCATTTATGCGCAACAACTTGTGCGACGCCGCCGGCGCCAATGATCAGGACATTGCGTTTCATGTATCCAAGAGACCTCTTACTTTTGTGTGTTATGATAATGCCGCAGCAAAGTCGTCGTAGTTGAACTCACGCACCACGCGCGTGCTGCCGTCCAGCTCACGGATCGCAATGCTCGGCATTTTGACCCCGTTGAACCAGTTTTTCTTGACCATAGTGTACCCCGCCGCGTCCTGGAACGAAAGCCGATCCCCCGCCTTTAGTGGCGCATCGAAACGGAACTCGCCAAAGATGTCGCCGGCAAGGCATGATTTTCCACAGATCATCCATTCCTCGTTGCCGGTATCGGGGGAGATCTTCGCAGGCTCACGGTAGATCAACAGATCCAGCATATGCGCCTCGATCGAGCTGTCGACGATCGCGAGGTTTTTGCCATTGTGCATGGTGTCGAGCACGGTAACTTCCAACGTGGCGGCCCCTGTGATCGCGGCCTCACCGGGTTCAAGGTAGACCTGGATGCCAAAGCGGTCCGCAAACGCCCGCAGCCGCGCTGCGAGACGGTCCAAGGGATAGTCTTTGCCCGTGAAGTGAATCCCCCCTCCCAGACTGACCCATTCCATCTTGTAGATCACCGCGCCAAAGCGGTCTTCGATCAAGCTCAGCATCTCGTCAAACCGCTCAAAACTGTCGTTCTCGCAGTTGTTGTGGAACATCAATCCGCTGATCTGATGGGCAACCGCATCAATAGCAGCAGGGTCATGCTCGCCCAGACGGCTGAACGGGCGTGCGGGATCGGCAAGGTCGAACTCTGATGTCGACACGCCCGGATTGACCCTCAATCCCCTGACGTGGCCTTCGGATTTGGTCGCAAACTTGGTCAATTGCCCGATCGAGTTGAAGATGATCTTGTCCGAACACGCCAGAACCTGGTCAATCTCTTGGTCCGCATAGGCCACCGAGTATGCATGGGTTTCGCCCGGGAATTTCTCGTGCCCGAGGCGTACCTCGTACAAAGAGGACGACGTCGACCCGTCCATAAACTCGGCCATGAAATCAAAAACCGACCATGTCGCAAAGCACTTGAGCGCAAGCAGGCATTTTGCCCCCGACGCCTCGCGAAGCCATGCGATTTTTTCGAGATTTGGCAGGAGGCGTGATTTATCGATAAGATAGTAAGGTGTTTGCACGGTGACAGCTTTCTGCGAGACCGCACCAGTTGCTGGTGCCAAGAACGGTGAGAGACATCACATCAGAAATCCGCATATTTTTTCGCGGTCATCTGGCTCCCGGTTATATGTCTGGGCGTTTTGCACATTTCACGTCATCGGCGCAATGATTTATGACAAAAACTCCCGTAGCACCGGCGTAGATGGAATTTGATCGTCAGGTTGCCCTGCCACTTCCGTGACGGTAACGTCCGGTTAATACATGGTCAGGGAAGGGAACGCCTTGTGCCGCAGACGACATCCACACTAACCCTTTTCCAAAACCAGACTTTCCGCATGCTCTGGCTTGCCGCGCTTACCTCAAATTTCGGAGGGCTCGTACAGGCTGTCGGCGCGGCCTGGATGATGACATCCTTGACGGACTCTCAAAGCATGGTCGCGCTCGTGCAGTCGTCGGTCACGCTTCCCATCATGATATTCTCGTTGCTGGCAGGCGTGTTCGCCGATAATTTCGACCGCCGCAAGGTGATGCTCATCGCACAGTTTTTCATGCTTATTGTCTCGATCATCCTTGCAATATTGGCCTATGAGGGGCTGCTGTCCCCATGGACACTGTTGGGTTTCACCTTTCTGATCGGCTGTGGCACGGCGTTGCACAATCCATCTTGGCAGGCATCCATGGGCGATATCGTATCGCGTGATGAATTATCGGCAGCGGTGTCACTTAACAGTATGGGTTTCAACCTGATGCGCAGCATCGGGCCTGCAGCCGGTGGCGCGATTGTGGCCATCGCGGGTGCGGCGGCCGCGTTCACGGTGAACGCCCTCAGCTATGTTGGGATCATTACGGCCCTGTGGTTATGGCGGCCCTCCACGCCGCACAGGCGCTTGCCGCGAGAGCGGATGGGCAGCGCGTTTTCCGCCGGTCTGCGCTATGTCGCGATGTCGCCCAATCTGATGAAGGTTATCTTTCGGGGTTTCTTGTTCGGCGTGTCCGCAATCGCAATTCTTGCACTCTTGCCGCTGATCGTCAGGGAATTGTTGCAAGGGGGTGCTCTTGTTTATGGTGTGCTGCTGGGCTGTTTTGGAATGGGCGCTGTGTGCGGTGCCCTGCTCAATGCCCGCCTGCGGGCACGGTTCCAGAATGAGCGCATCACCCAATCCGCATTCATTGCCTTCGCCCTGAGCTGCATGGCTCTGGGCCTGAGCCGCCACGCGGTTTTCAGTGGCGCGGCCCTTTTGCTTGCAGGCGGCAGTTGGGTTATGGCGTTATCCCTGTTCAACGTAACGATCCAGTTGTCCACACCGCGCTGGGTTGTCGGCAGGGCTCTGGCACTTTATCAGACCGGCGTGTTTGGCGGCATGGCCGGAGGCAGCTGGGCATGGGGCGCAATAGCTGAAAACTTCGGTGCAGACCGTGCGATGTTCGTGGCAGCGGTGTTATTGGTTCTCGGCGCCTTGGTTGGGTCCCTCTTGCCCTTGCCGGATTCAGCCGATCTCGACCTCGATCCCCTCAATGCCTTCCAGGAGCCTCCCCTGCGGCTGGACCTGAAACAGCGCAGTGGGCCAATTATGATCATGGTCGATTATGAAATTGCCCAGCAGGATGTAGAGGAGTTTCTGGCCGCCATGAGCACGCGGCGACGGATCAGAATCCGTGACGGGGCACAGCAATGGGCGCTTTTGCGTGATCTGGAAAACCCCGATGTCTGGACAGAAACCTATCACGTTCCCACATGGGTCGACTACGTTCGCCACCACGAACGCCGGACACAGGCTGACGCTGTCTCCTACGAGCGTCTAATCAAGCTGCATCGCGGCAAAAATCCCCCCAAGGTTCACCGCATGATCGAGCGGCAGACCATTCCTCTGCACGATGATACACCACTGAAAAACGATCCTGCCGAGGCGACAGAATAGCGGGTGCAACTCGGGCTGTGGGAAATCCCAACGTCTGCGGTTCCAGATCAGATCATCCTGACGCAGCGGCCGTGTCGCCCCTGTGTCAAGCAGTGGTAAACGACACCGCCCGCGAGAATCGGCAAGTTGTACAGCTTTAATCGCCTCGCATTCTCGCGCAGCCAGCGCAGGGAAAGCCTCCGACCGCCGGGATAGAGCTGCAGAACGCCTGCGGATGGCGTGCCGCTATCTCCCTGACACCACGCGCAAAGATATCCGACAAATTTTTGCGGACCCCAGTTCCACTATGCGGAACAGTGGTTCAAAAACAGCAATAATAATATTGATTTATCCCGAAAATCAGATCAGTGTTCGCCTACTCGCTACGGTTCGGATGGATCACAGCCGTATGCTTGCAGCGCACCAAAAATCAGCGCTGAAGGTTAGTAAATTGGGAGGAACACATGACTAATTCGCATATCAACCGGCGGTCCGTTTTGCGTGGCGCAGCGGTAGCCACCATTGCCTCGCCTGCACTTGTCGGAAAAGCCATCGCGGCGGGTGAAGTGACCTGGCGTGTACAGGCTCACTGGCCCAAAGCATCCAGCTCGTTCTCCGACAGCTTGGAGGTTATCGCGACCCTGCTGGAAGAAAAAACCGAAGGCGCCTTCAAACTGGAGCTTTTGGGCGCAGGTGAATTCGCCAAAGGCCCAGACATCTACAACATCGTGCGCAAGGGCGTTGTCCCCATGGGTACGATCAGCCCGTCCTACATCAGCGACAATGCACAGGCGGCCACTTTCGTCTACGGCATCCCCGGAACGCTGCGCCAGGCGTGGGAGATGGAACACGCGATGAAAAATCTGGGCGTCGAGGCTTTGGTGAACGAAGATCTCAACGAAGATGGCGTCCATCTGATGTGTGAGAAAGTACTGCCCACGGAAATGACCGTTTCGAAAAAGATTGAATCGGCGGCCGATTTCAGAGGGCTCAAGATCCGGTCATCCGGATCAATGCTGGACTATCTGGCGGCGGCCGGTGCGGCCCCGCAATTCGTCCCCGGATCGGAGCTCTATCAGGCGCTCAGCTCTGGTGTGGTTGACGGGGCGCATTGGGGTGCCGCGATTGGCGCGCAATCCATGTCGCTGTGGGAGGTGTGCAAATACCACTACAAACCTGTTCTCGCGCAGACCACTGATGCCTTCATCATGAACATCGACGCCCTTGAGGCACTGCCGACAGACCTGCGCGGGGCCTTGGAAGAGATCGTCACAACCCGTTTCTTCCTGCGTTCTGCTGAATACCAGCACAAAGAAGCAATCGCTTTGGCGGAAGGGATCGAGAAAGACGGTATCGAGGTCGTGCAACTTCCCGATGACGTTTTGGAATTGCTTGCGACAGCCTCGGCCACCATACTTGAGACAGAGGGCCAAAAAGGCGAGCGTGCTGCAAAAGCAGCAGACATCTATCGCACTTTGATGAAAGACATGGGTTACGCCTGACCCAAGTTGAAAACCGGCGGGTGACCCACATCGGGTGACCCGCACCAGCCCCCCCTTTCATCACAAGGATTGCAGAGTATGTGGCAACTTGCCCGCGCGATTACGCGCGTTAACCGCTTTATCGGAAGGTGGGTATCGCTCGCCGTGTTGTTGATCTTCGCGCTTTTGCTCGCGGATGTTGTAATGCGGTATCTTGTTGGCACGCCGACGATCTGGACCGCTGAGCTCGCGACTTTGATCTTTGGCGGCTATGCCATCATCGGCGGAGGGTATCTTCTGGCAGAGCGTGGACACGTGAACGTCGATATCTTTTACGGCAGCATGTCCAGAAAGCGGCGCTCACTATTCGACATATTGACGTGGCCTCTGTTCTTGCTCTTTGTCGGCGTCCTTTTCTGGCAAGGCTATGACATAGCCTATGATGCCATCGAGGATATGGAGCGTTCCAACTCGGTCTGGAAAGCGCCGCTATGGCCGACCAAAGCCCTCATCCCCGTCGCCGCAATCTTGCTTTTCCTGCAAGGCCTTGTCCGACTTTGGGCCGATATCCGGGTTCTGCGCGGCCTGCCTATCCCCGATGACATATTCGGCAAACCGGGTGCGCCCGACGAAAATGAAGAACACGCGCAGGAGATGCCGCAATGAGTGTCGAACTTTTAACCGTACTGTTTTTCGGCAGTCTTTTGTTTTTCCTTATGGTCGGTACACCGTTGGCCTTTGTGCTGGGCGGCGTGTCGGTGGTGTTCCTCTACTTCGAGATGGGGCCAATCGGCTTTTATCTGCTCGCCTCCAAAATGTGGGAGACGATGCAATCGCCGACACTGATGGCAATTCCGCTGTTTGTTTTCATGGCAATACTTTTGGAGAAATCCGGAGTTGCGAATGATCTCTACGATATGATGCACCAATGGTGGGGCGGGCTGCGCGGCGGTCTTGCAATCGGCACGGTTCTGATCTGCGTGATTTTCGCTGCGATGTCGGGCATTTCCGGCGCCGCTGTGGTGACTATGGGTACAATTGCCCTGCCCAAGATGCTGGAGCGCGGATACGATAAGAAGCTCGCGCTCGGGGCCATCAATGCCGGTGGCGGATGGGGAATTCTTATCCCGCCATCTATCCTGATGGTGTTGTACGCTCTGCTGACCGAAGTGTCGGTGGGTCGTCTTTTTGCGGCGGGTGTCGGGCCGGGCCTGACGCTGTTTGTGCTGGTGTCGATCTATATCGGCGGCCGCTGCTGGCTCCAGCCAGAGTTGGGCCCTGCTCTCCCCCTTGAAGAACGGGCCAGCTGGAGCATGAAGTTCCGCTCTCTCAAAGCTGTCATTTTGCCAATCATGATCGTCACGATCGTTCTGGGTGCAATCTTTGGCGGTTTCGCCACCCCGACCGAAGCGGCTGCGATCGGCGTGTTCGGCGCGCTTTTGGCGACCGGCATCAACGGGCAATTGAGCAAAGACGTGATCCACCGCGCCTCCATCGAAACGCTAAAGCTGACGGCGCTGGTGATGTGGATTTTGTTCGCAGCCCATGCCTTCTCCACAGCCTACACCGCGCTGGGTGCGCAAAGCCTGATCTCGAATGTCATGGAAATGATCCCCGGTGGACGGTGGGGCGCCTTGTTCTTCATGCTGATGGTTCTGTTCTTCCTGGGAATGGTTCTGGACCCTGTTGGCATCATGCTCATTACCCTACCCGTATTCCTCCCCGTGGTACGCGATGCAGGGTTCGATCCCATCTGGTTTGGCATCTTGTTCATCATCATGATGGAAGTCGGCTACATGACCCCGCCTTTCGGATTCAACCTATTCTATCTCAAAGGTGTGGCACCGCCGGATGTGACAATGGGTGACATCTACGCGTCAGTGTTCCCCTATGTGGTGGTGACGCTGATCGGCGTGGTGCTCATCATCCTGTTTCCGGCGATTGCGCTATTCCTGCCGCAATATTTCTACGGGTAGACGCGGGACAGCCAATCAGGATCAGCTGCGGGGAAAAGCAACAAAGCTAGCCTTCGCAGCCGATAGCACCGCCCTGTTTTAGGTGCCTTTCGACCAAAAGGCCCAATATTAACAGAAACAGGCACCCGCTCGGGTGCCTGTTTTGTTTCAGCTCACAACAGGTGCCATTCAGAACGAGCCAGCGTCTGGCGGCTTTTCCTGTTCCCTGCGCGGTGCCGAGCACAGCACGATAACCGACCGGCCGCTACAGGGTCGCGAGCGCCGCTTCGATCCGCGGGACGTCCGAAGGATTGTTCAACTCCCAGAAAACCCGCCCGCGCGCGTCCACCTCAACACAGCGCACCGGCGTGCCTGCGTGCAAAAAGCGCAACTGCTCCAGCCCTTCGAGGGTTTCCAGCTGGCAAACTGGATGGGCCATATACCCGGCAAGTGCTGCGGGCCGGTAGGCGTAAACTCCGACGTGGTGAAAGACGGGGATCGGATCAGGCATCTTGCCTGGATCAACGTAAGGCAGAACTTCCTTGGAGAAATACAGCGCGTTCATGTTTGCATCAAAGACCGCAGTGGTGCCGCCGACACGGCCATTGGCGCGGTCTTCCTTGAAGGCATCATAGGTGCTGCGGTCACAGCGTAGCACAGGCGTCGCCATGCCGATTTGCGCATCAGCCTTCATGGCGTCGATCAGCGCCTCGACAAACCACGGGGGTGTGAGGGGCGCGTCACCCTGAAAATTGACGATCAAATCGGCCTCTATTCCCGATTTAATCATAGCATCGGCGCAACGCGCGGTGCCGTTCTCACAGGACTCATCGGTCATCACGACCCGCGCGCCAAACGCCTTTGCGGCATCTGCAATCCTGGCATCGTCGGTGGCGACGTAGACAGCATCAACCCCCTTGATCAGACAGGCGGCTTCCCAACTCATCTGGATCAGGGTTTTCGCGCTGCCGTCTTTTTGGCGCAGGGTTGCCAGCGGCTTGGCGGGATAGCGGGTTGAAGCATAGCGGGCGGGGATGAAAATAACGGTTTTCATAAAGTCTCCGATGGGTGCAGCACGCAGCTCTCCATGCGGGAGAAGCCTGTGGTTTCTTATAGCAGTGGGGCGGAGGGTTGAAACACGATATCGGCGAGGTGCAACCCGCCGAAACAGTGGTTCTCAGGCGACGCCTGCGCGCAGCAGATCGTGGATATGCAACACCCCGAGGGGGACCCTGTCCACATCCGCCACCAACAACACATTGACCTTGCGTGCGTTCAGAAGGGCCAGTGCCTCTGGCGCCAAGACATCTGGACCCACCACCAGCGGTGTGCGGTTGGCGATCTGTGCGGCGCTACGGTCCATCAGCCCTTCCATATTGCGCCGCAAGTCACCGTCGGTAATCACCCCTGTCAGCGCACCATCCTTGACCAGCGCGGCAATACCGAACCCCTTGGAGGTCATTGCCATCAGCACATCGTGCATCGAGGCATCCTCCTCCAGCAGCGGGATGTTGTCGCCCCTGTGCATCAACTCGGACACCTTGCGCATCTGCGCGCCCAGCTTACCGCCCGGATGGTAAATCCCGAAATCCTCGGACGCAAAATGGCGCTGCTCCATCAGCGCCACGGCCAGTGCATCCCCCATCGCAAGCGTCAGCGTGGTAGAGGTGGTTGGCACCATCCCGATCGAGCAGGCCTCAGGCAGCTTGGGCAGCGTCAGGCGGTAGGTGGCAGCCTGCATTAGGGTGCTGTCGGGGTTCGAGGAGATCCCGATCATCGGGATCGAGAAGCGTTTCGTGTGATAGACCATATCGCGCAACTCCGCCGTCTCGCCCGAGTTGGAGATCAGCACGCAGATGTCTTCGCTGCTCACCATGCCCAGATCGCCATGGCTGGCTTCGGCACAATGCACAAAATGCGAGGGCGTGCCGGTCGAGGCCAGAGTGGCGGCAATCTTGCGCCCGATGTGGCCCGATTTTCCGATGCCTGAAACAATCACGCGTCCCTTGCACTCCAGAATGGCCCGTACGGCAGCTGGGAAATCTGGTGCGATATTCTTCGCCGTGTAGTGCAAGGCGTCCGCTTCGGTCCCGAAAACACGCGCTGCGATACCCAGAATAGTGGCATTTTGTTCTGCAATTGTGGTCATGCTGGCGCGCCCCTTGAAGTCAGATTTAAGTAGCTGTGTGATGAACCGCTACACAGCATTATAGGAAGATGAAAGTCAAAGAGTGCGCGCAACACCGCTGCCCGGACTTTCAGTCAGGATGCAGATCAGCCTCTGACATGCATGTCCGGGCATCCAGACGCCACCGTTGTCTAGGCGGTGTTTGAGCGATACTATCCCTTGTATAGGATCGCAGATGGCGATTGAGATCCTTTGCACCAAATCCAGCAATGTCGGGAAAACCTTGCCCAAGCCACTATCTGCGCAACAAAGCCACAGTCCGGGTGAAAAATCCATCAACTGGCACAACTATAATTTGAACACCCCCCACAACACCGGCGAACTGTTTGCTTCGGCGACACAGAAACTTCAAACTAGCCCTTTATAAATCTGCATTGAAAAATGCAGCGTCTTAAAACGAGGTTTGCATGACAGATACAAGCGACCCCTCCGATCCCTCCTCCACCCCGCGCAGCACCACACTGCAAGGCATGCTGCTGGGGCTTCTGGCCTTTGCGGTTTACGCAACCCATGACGCCGCAATCAAGCAACTGGGGGCAAGCTACTCTCCGTTCCAGATTGTTTTCTTCGTCGTATTGTTCAGCTTTCCGGTTGTGACACTGATGCTGGTTACAGATCCAACCGAGGCAAACCTGCGTCCGCGCACACCCTTCTGGACCTCTGTGCGTACGGTAGCTGTCGTGGTGGGAGGGCTATGCGCCTTCTACGCCTTCTCAGTTCTGCCCATGGCCGAAGTTTACGCAATCTTTTTTGCCGCCCCGTTGCTCATTACCGTTCTGTCCGTTCCCATTTTGGGCGAGGTCGTGCGCGCGCATCGCTGGGCTGCAGTTTGTGTCGGGTTGGTTGGCGTGCTGGTCGTCTTGCGCCCCGGCATGATCGCGTTCGAACTAGGGCATATCGCGGCATTGGTTTCAGCGTTCAGCACTGCATTGACCGCTGTGGTGATGCGCAAGATCGGCGCGCAAGAAAGGCGCGAGGTTTTGTTGCTGCATCCTATGCTTGCGAATTTCGCGATCATGTTGTTCGTTCTACCGTTCATCTACGTCCCCATGCCGCTTGCCGATCTCGGATTGGTGCTGGGCGTGGCGGTGTTTGCCGTTATCGCGATGACACTCATGATCCGCGCCTATACGCTGGCCGAAGCCGCGCTGGTGGCGCCCATGCAATATAGTCAGATCATCTGGGCTGCTTTGTCCGGCTGGCTGTTCTTTAACGAAACCTCTGATCTGATAACCTTTGTTGGTGCAGGTATCATCATCGCAAGCGGTGCCTATATCGTTGTGCGTGAAACCGGTGCAGCCAAATCGTTGAATAAACCTGTTCTGCTTGGGCTTACACGCCGTCCCGAAATGGGCGGCCTGCCCCGGTTGAGCGTTGCAAACCCGCAGGTTTCACGAATGGTTGAGGATGAAAGCAAGGAGTAAGTCGCGCTTCGTCCGGTGATGAAACAGAAAAGACGCCCCTGTCCGCTAAGTCAGGGGCGTCTTTTCTTGCTGTGACGGGCCTTTGGTGACCGTCAATCCTTGATAAAGGCCTGCATCTGGTCCTCGGACCAAAAGAGTATGTCCTGCTTTTGCACCATCTTGCGGTTGGCGATCATCCGGCTGCGCCGCTCTTCCTTTGGCATGTCCAATGCAAACTGGATCGCGCTGTCCATGGATTTATGTGAAAACGGGTTTGTCGGGACCGAAGCCGGTAATTCCACTGCGGCCCCTGCAAACTCTGACAGGACCAGAACGCCGTCCTCATCGGTACGGGTCGCACAGAACTCCTTGCAGACGAGGTTCATGCCATCTGCAAGCGGCGTGATCCATGCAACATCCGCCGCGAGGTAATAGGCGACCAGACTGGTGAAAGGCACCGCACGAGAGATCAGCGCGATGGGCTGCCATTCCAGCGTGCCATACTGACCGTTGATCCTGCCCGCCAGACTTTCCAGATCGCGCTGGATCTCTTCATAAACAGTCATGTTGCGGTTGGCAGCAACCGAGACATGCATCAGCCGGACCTTGCCGCGCAAATCGGGCCGCGCTTGCAGCAGGCGCTCGTAGCATTGCAACTGCTCAATGCCGCCCTTTGTGTAGTCCGTGCGTCCGACCGACAGGATCAACTGGCTGTCTTTCAACTCGGATTGGATCTCGTGCAGTTTTTCCCTTGTCTCCTCACGGGCCGCAACCTCTTGAATATAGGCGACATCAACACCGACAGGACTGGCTTGCAGATGCACCGTCCGGTTCTCGTACATGATTTCGGTCACGACGGACTGCTCCGAGAGCGCAGACGTCTCTCCATGCATCTCCGGTGCGACTTTCTTGCGCGCCATCGTATCTACCTCAAGCAGCGACCGGGCGGCAGAAACGAAGTTGTTCACATATCGCGGGATATGGAACCCGATGACGTCACAGCACAACAGGCTTTGGAGGATTTCCTTGCGCCACGGGAGCACGTTGAAAATATCCGCGCCGGGAAAAGGTGTATGGTGGAAAAAACTGATCCGCACATCAGGACGCAAGGTCCGCAGGTACCCGGGAACGAGCCAGAGGTTGTAGTCATGCACCCAGACAACAGCCCCCGGTGCGGCCTCTGCCGCGGCCGCTTCTGCAAAGGCCCAATTGACCTCGCGAAATGTGGGCCAATCGACGGGGTCATAGTTATACCGCTCTTTGAAGCCGTGGAGGATGGGCCAGAAGGCTTCCTTTGACGAGACGTGGTAAAAACTGCTCACCTGCTCTTTGGTCAGAGGCAGCCGTGAGACGGTATAGGTGCCAAAGCTGTCGTCGATATCGATCACCCGCTCGAAACCGGGGTTGGTGGTGTCCTCGGCCTCTTTCCATGCGATCCATGCGCCTTTCTCGAAGCGGCCGAAAAAGGACTTGAGCGTGGGAACAATCCCGTTCGGGCTGGAATTTTCACGGTATTCGATCTCACCGTCGACCACGACCTCTTCATAGGGTTCGCGGTGATAGACAATAACGAGGTTGGAGCGCATATCAGCTTTCCTTTGGGACATCATGAAGGTCGAGTGCTGCAATAGCCTCGAGGATACCTGCCGCACCATGGGCCGCCGCAAAATGCACGTTTCTCGCATCTCTGAGCTGCTTGAGCAGCGCAGGCTCGGAATTACCGACGGCAACGGCCTTGAGGCCGGATGCCAGCATGGACAGATCGTTAACCGTGTCACCCGCGCATAGAACCCGCTGTTTCGGGATGCCAAGGTGATCGATCAACCGCCTGATGGACGGACCTTTCGAGATCCCTTTTGGCAGCACGTCAAAAAAACGGTTGTCCGATATCAGCCAATCCAGCCCCAGCGCATCAACCTTGTGTTTTGCTGTCTCGTCAAACTGCGCAACATCCAGATCATAGCTGACGCGGTAGCGAAATCCGGTCGGTTGCATGGTCAGACCGGCATGGTTTTCCAACGCGTTTCGCACATTTGCCCCCATGTCGTTCCATTGTGCGGCAATGTCCTGCTCCAGGGGTATGATCGGTGCAATGCTGCCGTCAGGCTCTACGATAGCGATTGTTGTTCCGACATCACCGACGACATATTCGGGCCACGGCAAACCGTTTACACGGCACATCTCAATGATGAATTCGGGATCCCTCCCCGTTACAAAAATCAGGCCAATGCTCGCGCGGTTGTTTTCGATCCAGTCGTAGAGGAGGCGGCGTTCCTCCTCAGTGCCGCCGAGGAAGGTTCCGTCCAGATCGGTGGCCAATGTAAACCGCCGCTCGGAGATGGGCGGGCGTTCGGAAATGCTCCACGTCATCTCAGGACTTCCCGAAAGGCAAAACAAGATTAGGCGACGGGTGGCTGAGCGATATATCCAACGCGAAGGGTTCTGCTTCGATGGGCCGTGTCCAGAGCTCTGCAAACGCGTCTTGCAAATCCGCCCCTTTGTGCAGCACTGCATTCACGGTCTCGCAGATCGGCATCGGAACGTTCACTCGGCGGGCCAGATCGCAGACCGATACGGCGTTCACCTCTCCTTCGACAACCACGCCACGCCCCTCGAAACAATCAGCGCGCGCGATCCCCTGCCCCAGCTGGTGGCCCAGTGACATGTTGCGCGATGTGGTGGACGAGCAGGTCAGCGTCAGGTCACCGGAGCCGGACAGGCCCGTCACCGTTTCACGCCGCCCGCCAAGCGCCTGCGCCAGCCGCTTCATTTCGTCCGTACCGCGGGTGATCAGCGCCGCGCGCGTGTTCTCCGCGAACCCAGCCCCCGACATCATGCCACAGGCGATGGCGATCACATTCTTGACCGCCCCGCCGACCTCGACCCCGACGAGGTCATCGGACACATAGGGCCGGAAACCGCCCCCAGACAACGACAGCGCCAGGCGCACGGCAGGGCTTGCTTCGACTTCCAGCCGGTCCGCATAGCGGAACTGGAAAGCAACGGTTGCCGCAGTCGGGTGATCCAGCGCTGTCTCGCGCGCAAAAGTCGGACCTGAAATCGCCCCGACCGGATGACCCGGATTTTCCTCTGTCACAACTTCAGACAGAAGATATCCGGTGCCCCGCTCGACCCCCTTGCAGGCCAATGCGATAGGAATATCCGGCGGAAGATGCGGTGCCATATCGCGGCACATGGTGCGAAGCGTTGACGATGGCGTGGCCATTACGACCACCTGCGCACCCGCAAGCGCCTCTGCCAGATCGGACGTTGCCGCCAACCCGTCGGGCAAGTCTATGCCGGCAAGGTAATCCGTATTCTGGCGGGACTGGTTGATCCCCTGCGCAAGCGCGGGCCTGCGCGCCCAGAGATGGACCTGATGCCCGTTACGGGCAAGCACCACCGCAATGGCTGTTCCCCAGCTGCCTGCACCGAGGATCGCAATGCGCTGATAGCGGTGTACCTGACTACGAGAAATTGAATCCTTGATAGCGAGCTCCTTTCGGGCGCCGGACAGTTTAAATCCATGACGACTGAGCACACCGTCAATGATCTTGCAGATCCGGTGCAGCCTTGAGTGCGAAACTTGTTTCCGCACCACCGCTGCGCAAACAATGGCACATTCAGCGTGCCGCGTCTGTCCGTTGCGCAGATTTAGATAGTAAATGACATGGAACGCCAGACTTCAAGGCGTTGCCCCCCTGGCAGCAGGGTCTTTGATATAAGGCGCGTGTTTGCTTGTTTTTTACGCAAATGGTGATGCGTCGTGATGCACATGAACCAAACCACATGCCCACCCAAAAATCCGTGGCGCGCAACTCTCACAACTTGCGCCTATTGTCGCACAACCTTTCATTCCGCCGAACCGAACACATCTGTGAACGGAACATAAATGTTTCTGAACGTGGAGCTATCGGTGGACACACTTCTTCTTTCGCGCATACAGTTTGGTGCGAACATCTCATTTCATATTCTATTTCCGACCATCACCATTGCACTGGGATGGATGCTGCTGTTTTTCAAGCTGCGCTTCAGTGCGACCGGTGATCGCAAGTGGATGGACGCCTATATGTTCTGGGTGAAGGTTTTTGCCCTCTCATTTGCTATGGGCGTGGTCTCAGGGATCACCATGTCCTTCCAGTTCGGAACCAACTGGCCAGGTTTCATGGAGACCGTAGGGAATGTGGCCGGACCACTGCTGGCCTATGAGATCATGACGGCTTTCTTTCTTGAGGCTGTGTTCTTGGGGATTATGCTTTTCGGGGCGTCCCGGGTGAAATCATGGGTCCATACTTTGGCAACGTTTCTTGTGGCGTTCGGCACAACGATGTCGACGTTCTGGATCATCGTTCTGAACTCGTGGATGCACACGCCGCAGGGATATGAGCTGATCGACGGTGTGGTCTTTGCGACCAACTGGTTCGAGATCATTTTCAACCCCTCCATGCCGTACCGGTTTATCCACATGATGTTGGCATCCGGCCTCACCGTTGCCTTTTTGATTGCGGGCATTTCGGCGCTGCGGATGCTTTGGGGCGACCGCGGAGAAGATGTAAAGGCGGCCCTGCGCGTTGGCATCATCACCGGCGCAAGCCTGATCCCGTTGCAGATCCTTGCCGGTGATTTCCACGGTTTGAACACGCTGGAGTATCAGCCCGCCAAGGTCGCTGCGATGGAAGGGAACTGGGAGACCGGCCCCAACGTGCCACTTGTTCTGTTTGCGATACCGGATGAGGAAGCGCGCGAAAACAGGTTCGAGATCGCTGTGCCAAATGGTGCATCGCTTATTCTGACGCACAAAGCGGATGGTGTTGTGCCCGGTCTGAATGATTTTGTGACAGACACCGGAGAGGTTTTGCACCCCCGCGTGGCCCCTGTCTTCTTCAGTTTCCGCATCATGGTCGCAACCGGAATGGCGATGCTCCTGCTCTCTTGGGGCGGGCTGGTTCTCCTGCGTAAATACGGCGCGGAAGGGATGCCGAAGATACCGCTCGTTGCCTTTTGCGCCATGAGCTTCAGCGGCTGGATTGCAACGCTTGCCGGATGGTACACCACGGAAATCGGCCGTCAGCCATGGTTGGTCCAGGGGGTGTTGTCGACAAAGGATGCCGTCAGCGATGTGCCGGCCGGCATGGTTCTGAGCACCTTGATCGGATACCTTGTGGTCTACGCGGTGCTGACCTTCGCCTATATTGGCGTCATCACCTACCTCGCGCGCAAGGCCACACGCGGCGAGCCCTACTCGACGCGGCAGTATCCGCGTCGGGGTGAAGCCAACGTAGCCGCTCTGCAACCGGGAGAATAACGATGTATTATTTTGGTGAACCTGAAATTTGGCTACCCTGGGCTTTTGCTGCGCTGATGGGCCTGTCGATCCTGATCTACGTCATCCTTGATGGGTTCGACCTTGGGGTGGGCTTGCTGATGCCACTTGCAAACGACCTTGAAAAAGATCGGCTCGTCTCGTCCATCGGGCCGTTTTGGGACGCGAATGAAACGTGGCTGGTTCTGGCGGTGGGTTTGCTGCTTGTGGCATTCCCGCCGGCGCATGGCGTGATCCTCACATCTCTCTACCTGCCTGTGTTCGTCATGTTGATTGGTCTGATCCTGCGTGGCGTCTCGTTTGAGATGCGTGCAAAGGCGCCTTTGAAACAAAAACCGCTCTGGAACTGGGCGTTTTTCGCGGGATCGTTGATGGCGTCCTCCAGCCAGGGCTTCATGTTGGGCATGTACATCATGGGCCTGACATGGACCCTGCCCCATGTGGCCTTCGCGCTTCTGACGGCGGTGTTCCTGACCGTCGGCTACAGCTTTATCGGGGCGGCGTGGCTGATCTGGAAAACAGAGCATGACTTGCAGGTACGTGCAATTGGTTGGGCGAAAGGCGGGATTTGGGGCCTTATCCTGGGAATTGCAGCGGTCTCGATCGCGACGCCATTCGTGAGCACCCGCATTTTTGACAAGTGGTTCATCTGGCCAGAGTTCGCATATCTGTCTTTGCTTCCCATCGTTTCCGGGGCGCTTGTGGTGTTCTTGTGGTGGAAACTGGCACGCCTTCCGCTGACCAGCGACCGGTGGTCATGGACCCCCTTCGCAGCGGCCACAGCGCTTTTCGCGTTGGCATATGTTGGTATGGCGTATTCGTTCTACCCTTACATCGTGCCCGAAAGGATCACGATTTACGAAGCAGCGTCGGCTCCTGAAAGCCTGTTCATCATTCTGATTGGTACTCTTTTCGTACTGCCGGCGATCCTTGGGTATTCCATCCTGTCCTACTACATCTTCCGTGGCAAAGCGACGGATCTCAGATACGACTGAACATCGTTGAACCTGATAAAAACGAACTGCGCGCGAAGGGTTTGAGACCTTTTGCGCGCAGCACATCCCGCGCCGCCACATAGGCGAACCACTAAATCAGTTCTGTGCGCTTTATGCGGCCCGGTAGGGTGGTTTTCCCTGCCCGAAGCCCGGCGGTCGCGCCTGATCGGTCCGAGCCCCCCTCCCTGCGTTCCCCCTTGTGTCACGCAAACACGGCGCACAAATTCCTGACATATTTTGTCAGATTGACAATCCTTATAGATTTGGTCAGGATTGAAACAAGTCCAGCCACCCCGAGTCGCACAGAGGGAAGCCCGACATGCCCGAACAGTGAGGACTCCCACATGCAGCACCCCAGTCTGCCGCCAGCGCTGCGGCGGCCGAACGTTCAATGCGATCCCTCGCCTGTTTATCCCTACATCCGAGCTGAGTGGCATACCCCAGATCATTGCCAGCCTGCGCCGTGACCAAATCCACCAAGCGTGGCGATCCAGCGCAAATAGCACGAAAAGATTCACTAAAAGGAAAGACTGATGACCCGTAAAACCCTACTGGCAAGCGCCGCTGTTGCGACACTGGCAATGCCTGCTTTTGCGCAGGAAAAAGCCGAGGTGCTGGACACCTATGCAAACATCGCTGCCGCAAAATATGGCGACAGTCTGATCACGGCGCAGCGCTTGCGGGATGCTGTAGCTGCACTGGTTGAACGTCCTTCTGCCGAAAACCTCGCCACTGCGCGCAAGGCTTGGCTGGCTGCCCGCGTGCCCTACCAACAAACCGAGGTCTACCGCTTTGGCAATGCCATCGTCGATGACTGGGAGGGCAAGGTCAACGCATGGCCCCTCGATGAAGGTCTGATTGATTACGTCGATGCGTCCTACAGCGGTCCCTCGGATGAGAACGCCTTTGCCGCGTTGAATGTGATCGCCAACCCGACCTTTACGCTGTCTGGTTCCGAAATCGACGCCTCTGCAATCACACCCGAGTTCCTATCGCAGACCTTGCATGAGGCCGATGGCATCGAAGCCAACGTAGCAACAGGATACCACGCGATCGAATTCCTGCTCTGGGGGCAGGATCTGAACGGCCATGGCAATGGCGCGGGCGCACGGCCCTGGACGGATTATGCCACGGGCGATGACTGCACCAACGCCAACTGTGACCGGCGGGGCGAATATCTGGTCGCTGTGACAGAGTTGCTGGTCTCCGATCTGGAGTGGATGACCGCACAATGGAACGAGGACGGCGCGGCGCGCGCAGCATTGATGGAAAAGGACGATGCAGGGCTTTCGGCGATCCTCACCGGGATGGGCTCCTTGTCTTACGGCGAGCAAGCAGGCGAGCGGATGCGGCTGGGCCTGATGCTCAACGATCCCGAAGAAGAGCACGACTGCTTCTCGGACAACACGCACAACAGCCACTACTACGACGGTCTGGGCATCCAGAATGTCTACCTGGGCAGCTACACCCGCATTGACGGCACAGAAGTTTCAGGCGCTTCGCTGTCGGATATGGTCGCGGCCACAGATGCGGGCCTCGACGCCGAGATGCGCGCAAAGCTGGGCGCGACCATGATGGCATTGGGCGACATCAAGACCGCAGCCGAGGCAGGCTTTGCCTACGACCAGATGCTGGAGCGCGGCAACGCAGGCGGCGAGGCGCTGATCATGGGCGGTGTGAACGGTCTGATTGACCAGACCCGTTCTATCGAGCGTGTGGTGACTGCGCTGGGTCTGGATGGCGTTGCGTTTGAAGGGTCAGACAGCCTGGATGACCCTAATGCGGTCTTTCAATAACGAATAGTTATGATATAAAGTAACAATTCAGCCAGTCTTCATCAAGGTTGGCTGACACACTTCATGCACATGGAAAAGCTCATGAAAAAGACAATACTGACGGCGGGCCTCACGGGGCTTGTCATGACGGGTGCCACATCTGTGCTGGCACAAGAGGCAGGTTTCACATGGGAAGGCAGCGTCGAGATCGGCGTGGACAGCACGGTAGATGCCGATGACCGTGCCGCCGAGGTCACGGACGCCTATATTTCCGCCGAAGCGGCGTTCGAGGCGGCCATCACCGACCGCATCACCGCCTTCGGTGGTCTGACGCTGGAATCCGTGACAGACGCCGAGGACGACCGCGCGTTCGAGGATATGGGCCTGTATGTGAGCGAGCTGGGCCTGCGGTTTGCCTTTGGCGAGACGCTTGTTTCGGTCGGCAAGATAGGCCGGTTTTCGCGGTGGCATGGGATGAAGCTCCCGGCTTTTACGGCACCTCGCTGGCCGAGGACTACGAGCTGAGCGAGCAGATCGGTGTGACAGTTGATACGCCCCTAGGCGCGGCGGGCGGTGTTCTTTCCTTCGCGGTGTTCTATGCGGATGATACGGCGCTCAGCAACAGCATTGGCAACAAACGCGGGCGCAATTCCACCGCAGCGGGCGGTGTAGGCAACACCGGAGAGCTGAACAACGTAGCCCTGCAATATGCGCAGGAATTCGGCGACACGACCGCATGGGTCGGTGCGCGCTATCTTTCTGCAGGCGAAGGCGACACGGCGGATGAGACGGGCATCGTTGCCGGAGCTTCCCACAATTTCGGGGACGGCTACAGCATGATCGGAGAGCTGGCGCATTTCAACAACGCAGGCGGCGCGGACGGCAATGCGACCTATGCCACCTTGGGTGGTGCCTATGCGCTCGATGACTGGACGTTCTCCGCAACCGCAACGCTTGTCGACACCGAGACGGACACTGACAACATGCTCGCCCTCGGCGTGGACCGCGCCCTGAGCGAGTCCCTCGAGATCAACTTTGGCGTGGCGCGTTTTGACGTGGGCGGCGAAAAGTCCACCGCAGTCGGCCTTGCTGCTGTCGTGTCTTTCTAGGAGAAACCGATGATCGTCTGTCACTGCCAGAACATTACCGACCACGATATCCATGCGGCTATCAACTGGATGCGTGCATCGGACAAACAGACGATCATCACCCCTGGTAAACTCTACCGCGCATTGGGCAAGGCCCCTGATTGCGGCGGCTGTATGCCGCTCTTTTTGACAACCATGCGCGCAAACCCCAGTATGGAAGTCCCCATGCAACTCCGCAATCTGAGACGCGGACCACCACAGGAAAACCCCCATGAACGGCGACAAAAAAGTAATTGAATTCCTCAACGATGCCCTGCGCAGCGAATTGACCGCTGTCAGCCAGTACTGGCTGCACTACCGGATGCAGGAAGATTGGGGTCTGGGCCACATGGCCAAGAAATCCCGCGAAGAAAGCATCGAGGAAATGGTGCATGCCGACAAGATCATCGCGCGCATCCTGTTTCTGGGCGGGCATCCGAACCTGCAAAAGCTGGACCCGCTGCGCATCGGCCAGACACCCAAAGAGACGCTGGAATGTGATCTCGCATCCGAGCATGGCGCGCGCGATCTGTACATCAAAGCCCGCAAACACTGCGAAGAAGTCGGCGATTTCGTTACAAAAAACATTTTCGAGGAATTGTTGACAGACGAGGAAGGCCATATCGACTTCCTTGAAACCCAACTGGACCTTGTCGCAAAACTTGGTGAAGAAAAATATGCTCTGCTCAATGCTTCAAAAATGGACGAAGCGGAATAGCGCAATAGCGCTGGCTGCGGTTCTGGCAACCGCTGCCACGGCGCAAGAACCAGCGCAGGACCGTAGAGCGCCGCTGGGCGATCCGCATCTTGACGTGGTCCCGCGCACAGCCTCCGAGGCGTCCCGCATCGCTGCCGTGACCACACCCACGACCGATTTCACGAAGGCCCAGAAGTTCGAGGAAAATCCGGCAGGGGCCGCTACGGTCCGCGCGCGCAGCGATGCCGATGCCTTCTCGCAGCCCTCCGGCAATATCTCCTTCGAGGATGAGCTCGACTTCAAACTGGGCAACGGCCTCTTCCGCAAGATCTGGGTCTCCTCGCCCTCCTCCACCCTTGCATCCGACGGGCTGGGCCCGCTCTATAATGCGCGGTCGTGCCAGCGTTGCCACATCAAGGACGGCCGCGGGCATCCGCCCGAGCACCCCGGAGATAAAGCGATTTCGATGTTTCTGCGCGTGTCCATCCCTGACACCGATGCCGAGGCCATCGACCGGATCGAAGGCTATATCGCCACCCGCCCCGATCCGGTCTATGGCACCCAGCTTCAGGATTTCGCGGTGCAGGGCCATCCCGCCGAAGCACGGATGGAGATCGCCTACACCGAAGAGGTGATCACCTTTGCGGATGGCACAACCGTCTCGCTGCGTCATCCGACCTATACCGCCACCGACTTGGGCTATGGTCCGCTGCACGCGGATGCAATGCTCAGCCCGCGTGTGGCCCCCCAGATGATCGGACTGGGCCTGCTGGAGGCGATCTCGACAGCCGATATTCTGGCCAACGCCGATCCCGACGATGCGGACAGTGACGGCATTTCGGGCCGCCCGAACATCGTCTGGTCGCAGGTGCATGACCAACCGATGCTGGGCCGCTTCGGGCTGAAGGCCGGCAACCCCACCATTCTGGAGCAGACTGCCTCTGCTTTTGTGGGCGACATCGGAATTTCCAACCCGGTATTTCAGGCAGGCTCGGGCGAATGCACGGACCTGCAAGCAGATTGTCAGGCAGCAATCCACGGTGACGGTGATGCCCGCGTGTTCGAGATTGACCAGACCGGCCTTGATCTGGTCACGTTCTACAGCCGCAATCTGGGCGTGCCTGCTCGCCGCAATGTGGATGATACGCAAGTGCTGAAAGGCAAGCAGGTGTTCTACGAGACCGGCTGCACCGCCTGCCACACGCCGTCCTTTGTCACCCAGCGCCTGACCGACCGGCCCGAGCAGAGCTTCCAGCTGATCTGGCCCTACACCGACATGCTGCTGCACGATATGGGCGCGGGTCTGGCTGACAACCGCCCCGAGGCGCGCGCCACGGGCAGAGAATGGCGCACGCCACCGCTGTGGGGGATCGGCCTGACGCAGACGGTAAGCGGGCACAGCTATTTCCTGCACGACGGCCGCGCGCGCAGCCTGCTGGAGGCGGTCCTGTGGCACGGTGGCGAAGCAGCCCCGCACCGTGACAGGGTGATAGACCTACCCACTGAAGAGCGCGACGCCCTGATCGCCTATCTGGAGAGCTTATGAAACGCCTGTTCCTATCCACCGTGATCGCGGTGCTGCCTGTGCTGACCCAGGCTGAAACCTCTGACCGGATCATCCGGAGTGTCCTAAGCGAGCACATACTGCCCGGCGTGACTAACCTTGCCCAAAAAACCGCCCTCTTCGCGGCAGCGGCACAGTCGGACTGCATCCCCTCCTCCGAGGCGCTGCGCACCAGCTATGGCGATGCGTTCGATGCGTGGGTCTCTGTCAGCCACCTGCGCTTCGGCCCGACCGAGGTGGACAACCGCGCCTTCGCGTTAGCGTTCTGGCCTGACAGCCGTGGTGCCACCCCGCGCACCCTCGCGACACTGATCGCCGAACAAGATCCAGTTGCGACAAACGCCGCAAGCTACGCCGATGTGTCGATCGCCGCGCGCGGGTTCTACGCGATGGAGTTTCTTCTGTTTGACGATGCGATGATTGAAAATGCGCAACCCGCTTATCTCTGCACCTTGGTCCAGACCGTGGCTGCGGATATCGCGGCCAATAGCGCTGCTATCGCTGAGGATTGGGAAACAGACTATCAGACCAAGATGCTGAACCCTACGCCCACAGGGACCTACCGCTCGGACACCGAAGTGTTGCAAGAGCTGTTCAAGGCGCTGACCACGGGGCTGGAATTTACCTCCGACACCCGGCTGGGCCGCCCACTTGGCACCTACGACGCGCCCCGTCCCGCGCGCGCCGAAGTCTGGCGCTCTGCCCGTTCTGCGCGCCATGTGGCGCTGAGCCTAGACAGCCTGCGGGACCTGGCGCAGCACCTCTCAGCTGACAATGAGGGCGTGCGTACAACGCTTTCAGGCTTGTTTGATAAAGCGATAGCGCAGCTCGACGATCTGGGCGATCCGGCCTTCGCGGGCGTCGCCCTGCCACAAAGCAGGTTGCGGATAGAGGTCTTGCAGCAATCGGTTGATGCCATCCGCACGACCGTGCGCGATGATCTCGGGCCGACGTTGGGTGTGGCATCAGGCTTCAACGCGTTGGACGGTGACTGACATGACCACACAATTGCCCCCACGCCGCAGGTTTCTGGCCGGTCTGCTGGCCGCAGGCGTCATCCCCGCACCCACATGGGCGGACGCGGGCAAGCCTGCCTATCTCGCTGCGGCAGCAACATCCGATGGCGCGTTTGTCCTGTGCGGGCTCGACGACGGGCTGGACACGCTGTTCCGCATCCCGCTGCCCGCGCGCGGCCATGCGGCGGCCGCGCATCCGGTCCGGCCCGAAGCAGTCGCCTTTGCGCGCAGGCCGGGCACTTTTGCTGTTGTCATCGACTGCGTTTCAGGCGCCGAGAAAGCAAGGCTCACCGCGCCGCAGGGGCGTCACTTCTATGGCCACGGCGCGTTTTCGTCGCGCGGCGACTGGCTGTTCACGACCGAGAATGACTATGAGGCCGGGCGCGGCTGTGTGGGGGTCTGGGATGTGGCCGCCGGATACAAGCGCACCACCGAGTTCGACAGTGGCGGCATCGGGCCGCATGATATCAAACGCCTGCCCCGCTCGGAGGTGCTGGTCATCGCCAACGGCGGGATCGACACCCACCCTGACACAGGACGGACCAAGCTCAACATCCCCACGATGCGGTCCAATCTGGCCTATATCGAGGAGGGCACCGTTGTGGAAACGGCGGAGCTACCGCCCGGGCATCAGAAAAACTCGATGCGCCATCTGGCGGTCAACGGCGCTGGCGACGTGGCAATCGGGATGCAATGGCAGGGCGATGGCCCTGCCCCCGCGCTTGTCGCCCGTCACACCCGTGGCACCGCCATCAGACAGCCCAGGCTCTCCGAGGCCCTGTTGCGCAGCTTGAACGGCTATATCGGCAGCATTGCCTTCACGCAGGACGGGGAGGCCATCGCCACGACCTCTCCGCGAGGCAACATACTCGACATTTACGACGCGCCCACCATGTCGCTGTCTTTGCGCACGTCCCTGACGGATGTATGTGGCGTCGCGCCAAGCAAGCGCGGCGTTGCCTTTACCTCGGGAACCGGAGCCTTGGGTTTTCATGACGGCACCCGCCAGATCGCCAAAGCCGAAACCCCGGAGCATTGGGACAACCATCTGATTGTGATCTGAGCCTCCGGTCAGCGTTCGGGGTTGGTGGTTGCGCCTGTCGCCAAAAACTTCACAGTGCGCTTTCCGGCTTGCATTGCAACCATTCCCTGACGCCAGTGGAGAGATTGGCGGATTTGCCAGACAATGCTAGCGCAGAGTCAGATTTCCAATCGTCGCGCGGATCTTGCTGTTCGTGTCGTCGCTGTCACCGGACACGGCCAGACCAATCAGCGCACCTTTGCTGCCACCAAACGCGCGGGCGTAATCCGCTGCCAGATCTACGCTCTCGCTATGGGCACCCGTGCCCGCAGGCCGTAACGGGATCGTGACACCCTGCCCCCGCGGCCCGTATGGCGATGCGATCACCTGACCGCGCTTTGCGTTGCCGCCCCATGCATATTGTATGATCCGCACGTCACTGTTGCCCAGAAGACTGCGGATATTCGCCCCTTTCAGGTCTGGTGCCATATTTTCCGGCACAAAGACGAAATAGAGCGAGATGTTGCGATCATCGCCGCCTTTCAACGCAAGATTGGTCGCAGGCACCGACTGCTCCACGCTCCAGCGCCACGCAGCACCCGAACTGCCCCAATCGCCCTGACCCACGCGTGTCCACGCGATCGAGACTGAGCCATCCGACACAAGCCCAAGATTTTGACCGAAGGTGTACTCATTGGAGCTGAACAGAGACAACCGCTGCTCTTGCCAGCCACTGGCGAAACTGACCGACCCTGCTGTAGCCGTGGTGGCAAATACTGAGAGCAGGACGGCAGAAAGAGGTAAACGCATGTGACGCTCCAATGCTGATTGCATGAAAGTCTAGGGCAGCCCGTTGCACAAAGCCAGATCATGGCTGTCACACTCCCGTTAGCACCCCGTTACCACAAGTTGATGAGCAACAGGCAAGCTTCTGGCGCCGCATGTAATGCCGCATGTAATCTGGCCCCTGTATAATCCCGGATCTGTGGCGCGTTCAGCAGGTGCGCTGCGGTCATCAGCGTCCCACCCGGCAAGGACCAGTAGTTTCACCATCGGCGTGCGCCGCAGCCAAAAAGGTCGTCAGGATCGTGTGAATGCGGTGTGGCGGGTCTGTGGCCGAGGCTCGGGGGGGCACGACCGGACGGTTGTGACTGGCAGGAGTCGGTTTAGCCTCAAGAGGCCGTGAGATTGCCGCACAACCCGATCCGGCGCGGGTAGTATGTGTGCCAAGGCGAACTCAGGTGTTCAAGACACTGTGATCGGTTTGGAGCGCCTGAACCACTTTGACCACATCAACGCACTGGAAAACGGGGCCTGCATAATTATATAGCGATCCTGAAGGCGTGCACAGGATCGCCACGGGCAAATCGTAACCAAACGTCGACAGGGCATCAGGCCAGGCGGCCAACCTTCCCGCAGTGGCATGCGCAGAAAGCAGACAAATGAGACGCATATTCATCACCGGAACCGCCGGATTCATAGGCTTCCACCTTGCCAAATTGCTGTTGGCCGAAGGCTTCAGTGTGCATGGCTATGACGGGATGTCTGATTACTACGATGTAACGCTCAAGCACCGCCGCCACCAGATGCTGCTGCAATCGCCCGGCTTTGCGGCCACAGAGGGCCAGCTGGAGGATCGTGACCTGCTGGACCGCACAATTGATGCCTTCGCGCCGGACGTGATCATCCACCTCGCCGCACAGGCGGGTGTACGCTACAGCCTTGAAAACCCGCGCGCCTATATAGATTCAAACGTGATCGGCACTTTCAACGTGATGGAAGCCGCGCGGCGCCAAAAGGTGCAGCACCTGATGATGGCGGCGACCTCTTCCGTCTATGGTGCCAACACGCAGATGCCCTTCGTCGAGACAGAAAAGGCCGACACACAGCTCACGATCTATGCCGCCACCAAAAAGGCGAATGAAAGCATGGGCCACGCCTATGCCCACCTCTATGATCTGCCCACGACGATGTTCCGTTTCTTTACCGTCTACGGCCCCTGGGGACGCCCAGATCTGGCGCTTTACAAGTTCGTGGATGCCATCCTCGACGGGCGGCCCATCGACATTTACAACCACGGCGACATGTACCGCGACTTTACCTATGTCGATGATCTGGTGCGTGCGATCCGGTTGCTGATGGATGCAGTACCTGTGCGCCCTCTGGACGGTGTAGTGCCCGAAGGCGACAGCCTCTCGCCTGTGGCTCCCTTCCGGATTGTGAACATCGGCAACTCGGAGAAAATCCGGCTGCTGGACTTTATCGACGCAATCGAGGAGTGCCTCGGCATGAAAGCCGAGCGTAACTATATGGACATGCAGACAGGCGATGTTCCCGCCACATGGGCCAATGCCGATCTGCTGAAAACATTAACAGGCTACCGGCCACACACCGATTTCAAGGACGGCATTGCAAAGTTTGTGACGTGGTATCGCGAGTATGCCAACAAGTAGAACATACGCGTTTTCACAAACCGATTTCAACGAAAGCTTATGAGTGGACCCCAAGACATGACCCAACCCATCGCCATCATCGGTCTCGGCTATGTGGGCCTGCCCCTCGCCGTGGAGTTCGGCAAGCACCGTGCTGTCATCGGCTTTGATATCAATCCCGACCGCATCAGTGCCCTGCAAGACGGAGATGACGCCACCCGCGAAATCTCGGCAGAGGAGCTGGCATCAGCGTCACAGCTGACGCTGACCAGTGATGCGACAGAGCTTTCCCGCGCGCGTATTTTCATTGTGACTGTGCCGACCCCGATAGACGCCTACAAACGCCCCGACCTCACCCCGCTGCTGCGCGCATCCGAGACGGTGGGCGCAGTGCTGAAAAAGGGTGATATCGTCATCTATGAGAGCACCGTCTACCCCGGTGCGACAGAAGAGGATTGTGTCCCCGTGCTGGAGCGCGTCTCGGGGCTGAAGTTCAACGAGGATTTCACCTGTGGCTACTCGCCCGAGCGGATAAATCCCGGCGACAAGGAACACCGGCTGACGACGATCCTCAAGGTCACCGCAGGCTCGACACCCGAGACGGCGCAGACGGTCGATGCGCTCTATGCCTCCATCATCACCGCAGGCACCTACAAGGCCGAAAGCATCCGCGTGGCCGAGGCCGCCAAGGTGATCGAGAACACCCAGCGTGACCTCAACATCGCGCTGGTGAACGAGTTGGCGATCATCTTCAACCGCATGGGTCTGGACACCGACGCGGTGCTGCGCGCGGCGGGCACCAAATGGAACTTCCTGCCCTTCCGTCCCGGTCTGGTGGGCGGGCACTGCATCGGCGTGGACCCTTACTATCTGACGCACAAGGCGCAGGCGATCGGGTACTATCCGCAAGTGATCCTCGCGGGACGGCGGATCAATGACGGGATGGGTGCCTATGTGGCGGGTCAGATGATCAAGGCGATGTTGAAACGCCGGCTTCAGGTCAACGGCGCGCGCGTGCTGGTGCTGGGCCTCACGTTCAAGGAGAACTGCCCCGATCTGCGCAACACCCGTGTGGTCGATGTGGTGGCCGAGTTGCGTGAATACGGTGCGGTCGTGGATGTCCATGATCCTTGGGCAGATGCGGGCGATGCCAAGGCAGCCTACGGTCTGGATCTGATCGCCGAACCCGAGGAAGGCGCCTATGACGGCATCATCCTTGCCGTGGCCCATGATGCCTACCGCACCGCAGGTGCCGCGCATCTGCGCGGCTTTGGCAGCGCGCAGCATCTTTTCTGCGATATGAAAAGCGTGTTCGGCAAGGATGAAAGTGATCTGAGGCTCTAGCGTTTGACGCTACGGCACCGCTTCGGAACCGTAGCGCTTTTTCGGCTGCTGCCCTTGCGCGGGCGTCTCGCGGAACCTACCACTTGGCTTGGGGTAATTTGCCCTGTCCAACGCAGGTCGAAATTTTCATGTCAGTTCCCCTCCCTTCCCAAGCCACAGGCTACGCCGCTGCTTGGGGCATCGTGTTTGTCTGGTCCTTCTGGCTGATCGTCAGCCGGGTGGCTGCTGACAGCGGGCTGACGGTCTATGATCTGGCGGCGATGCGCTATGGCCTCGCGTCCATCATCGCAGTGCCGCTGTGCCTCTACTACAAACCTTGGCGTGGCTTGCGCCTTGTCCAGATTGCCGTCGTCTCAAGCATTCTGGGACCGGTCTATATTCTTGTGGTGTTTTCCGGCTTTCTCTATGCCCCTGCCGCCCATGGGGGGATTTTCATGAACGGCATCCTGCCGGTGATAAGCATCCTCTTTGCGCTTGTGGTCCTCCGCACCGTACCCCGCTTCCGGCAGTTGCTGGGCGCGGCGCTGATCCTGTTCTCGGCGGTCGTGCTGGCGTGGGATGCCAGCGCAGGCGGCGGGCGGGATGCGTGGATCGGTGATATCCTCTTTGTGATCGGCGCGCTTTTCTTTGCCTCCTACGTCATCTTGTCCGAGCGGTGGCAACTTGGCGCGATGCAGATCATCTTTTGCGGCACCATAGTCAATGCGGTGATCTACCTGCCCATCTGGGCGATCTGGCTGCCCTCGGGCATTGCGGATGCGCCTACCGGCCCGTTGCTGTTGCAGGCGATCTATCAGGGGTTCGTGCCAAACCTCATTGGCCTTTTGTGCATCGCCTATGCCTCGCGCACGATCGGCAACGCCAATACCTCGTCCATTCTGGCCGCCGTGCCGGGCGGCGGAGCGATCCTCGGAGCAGTCATTCTGGGTGAGACGCTGAGCGTAACCGCCATCCTCGCCCTTGCCCTGCTGACCGTGGGCTTGCTGTTCAGCGTGCGCAGGCGCGCCCCTGCGCCCGTCCCGGTCTGACTCCATCACCAACATCTGACGCACGCATGATGCAATCTGTCGCAGTTCACCCTTTTCAGAATCGGTAATCCTTTGTAGACGGGTCGCACTTCGGTCCGGGCGGTTTCGCCGTCCGGTTAAAAGGGAACGTGGTCCGGCGCAATTTTGTGCTAATGCCACGACTGCCCCCGCAACTGTAGGCGGCGAGCGAAACGGGTAGAGCCACTGTCACGCACCGCGTGATGGGAAGGTCCCGCAGAGCATTGACCCGCAAGTCAGGAGACCTGCCGAGGTGTTCACCCTGTCCGGGCGCGTGGGGCGTCAGGGCTGCGGTTTTCCGCGCGTGGTGTTTTCACCGTCTGCGGGGGTTCCACCCTCACTGGCTCAATTTGTCTACCGGCCCGTTTGTGGCCGACCCCGAGGGTACATACATGCTCCGCTCTACCTTACTGGCTTCCGTTGCCGTCACCCCCCTTCTTCTCACTTCTGCTGCCGCACAGGACGCCTTCGAACTGGGCGAGATCATCGTCTCCGGCAGTCTGTCACCCGTCAGCGCAGGCCAGACGGGTGCGACCGTCGACGTGCTCGACGCCGAAGACCTCTCCAATGCGGATACCTCTGTGATCCAGAGCCTTGACCGCCTGCCCGGCGTGAATTCCACCGCCAACGGGGGCTTGGGCACGAACGCTTCTGTGCAGGTCCGTGGCCTGCCCGCGCGCTATGTTGTGGTCCGCATCAACGGCATCGATATGAACGATCCTTCCGGCACCCAGAACGCGTTCAATTTCGGCGCGCTCACCCCCTCGGGGATCGACCGGATCGAGGTGCTGAAAGGCTCGCAATCCGCGCTCTACGGCTCGGAGGCGATTGCCGGCGTGATCGACATCACCACCTATAAACCCATCAAGGACGGCTTTTCCGGTCGTGTCAGCTCCGAAGTTGGCAGCTTTGGAACAACATCCGGCACGCTGAGCCTCGGCTACCTCAATGACCGCGCCGAAGTTGCATTCACCTATGGCCGTATCGTCAGCGACGGTTTCTCAGCACGGGCGAATGACCCCGAGGAAGACAGCTTCCGGCAGACCACCATGACGTTCACGGGCAGCTACGAGATGACCGAGAATTTCACCGTCGGTGTTGCCGTGAACTCCCGCGATGGTGCGCTGGAGATCGACCGCTCCACGTCCGATAACACGGGCCAGAACTTCTTTGACGAACTGGGTGCGCGCGTCTACGGCACATTGCTGACGGGCAACGTGACCCACACCTTCGCCTACTCTTACTATGACATAGAACGCCGCGATCCCGATGGATTTACCCAGTTCTTCAGCGGCGACCGCACCCGCCTGTCCTATCTCGGCAGCGCCGATATGGCAGGGGGATACACGCTCAACTTCGGCATAGACCGCACGGACGAGTCCTTCAATTCCGGCGGCGCGACGGGCGACGAAGATACCGTCTCGGCGCAGGCCGAACTGCTGTTCAGCCCGAGCGATGCTGTCGATCTGTCAGCGGCCTTGCGGTATGACGATAACTCCGCCTTTGGTGGCAAAGCCACAGGCCGCCTTGCCGCTGTCTGGCGCCCGCGTGAGGATCTGGCGTTCCGCGCCGTGGCAGGCACCGGATTTCGCGCACCCTCGCTCTATGAGCGGTTCAGCGTCTACGGCGATCCCGATCTCAGCCCCGAGCAAAGCCGCAGCCTGGAGCTGGGCGTCGAGAAAACCTACGGTGCGTTGGCATCCATCAAGGCAACGGTGTTCTACGCCGAAATCGACGATCTGATCGAATTTGACGGCGCTTCCACCGCCTGTTCCAGCGGCTTTGGCTGCTACAACCAGGTGGAAGGCACGACCAAATCGCGCGGACTGGAACTGTCGGGCACCTATGCGGTGGGCGCGGCGACTGATCTTTCTGCCAGCTACACCTACACCGATGCCACCACCGATGGCGCACGCCTGACACGCACGCCGCGCCATGATCTGGTACTGGGTGTCGATACAGAAGTAACCGCGCGCTTGGGTGCATCTCTGGACATCCGCTATGTGGGCGATGTGCTGCCAAGCGCCTTTGCACCTGCGGACAACAAGGTGGGCGACTATACGATTGTGGGTCTGGGGGTCACCTATGACCTGACCGACACCGCACAGGCCTATCTGCGGGTCGAGAACCTGTTTGACGAAGATTACGAGACCGCAGGCGGGTTCAACATGCCCGGGCGCGCGGCCTACATCGGTCTTCGTGCGGACTTCTGATCTGATACGGGCCATGTGCCTTGCAGGCGCCCTGTCAGGCGCGCCTGCTGTCATGCTGGCCGATGCGCCGGTGCGTGTCGTGTCCATGAACCTGTGCACAGACCAGCTGGCGATGTTGCTGGCCGATCAGGGCCAGCTGGTGTCCGTCTCGCGCATCGCCTCCGATCCGCGCAGCTCTGCCATGGCGGATCAGGCGGCAGACTATCCCGCCAACAGCGGATTGGCCGAAGAAGTATTCCTGATGCAGCCTGATCTGGTTGTCGCGGGCAGCTATACTGCGCGCGCCAGCGTCGACATGCTCGAGCGGCTCGGCATACCCGTGATCCGCTTCAAGCCTGCCACCAGCCTGCCGGACGTGCGCGCGCGGATCGCGCAAATGGGTGACGCGCTGGGGCAAGAGAGCCGCGCCGCGCGCATGGTCGCGCATTTCGACAGCCAGCTTGCGGATTTCACCGCCGAAGCCAGCACCCATCCCCGCGCCGCCCTCTATTACGCCAATGGCTATACCTCCGGCGACCAGACGCTGGCGGGACAGATCCTGATGACCGCCGGTCTGGACAATATCGCAGCCGACGCGGGATTTGACGCAGGCGGGGTTATTCCGCTCGAAGTGCTGGCGATGGCACAGCCCGATACGGTGATCACCAGCTCACCCTACCCCGGTGCCTCACGCTCAGAAGAAGTTCAGCGCCATCCGGTGATCGAGCAGCTGCGCGCCAGCCGCCCGGACGCAGCACTCACAGACAGCGACTGGGTCTGCGGCACGCCCTTTGTGCTGGAGGCGATTGCCGATATGGTCGCCCTGCGCAAGACGTTGGAGAGCGGCGAATGACCCGTCTGGCGCTGGTTCTCTTTACCCTGACAGCCACGCTGTTCATCGCCTCGCTGCTGGTGGGTCCGGCAGGCATGGGCGCAACGGAGAGCCTGAGCGCACTGCTCTGGGGCGATGGTGGCCCGCTGACGCTGGTGATGCGCGAGATCCGTCTGCCGCGCGCCGTGCTGGCGCTGATGATCGGCGCGGCGCTGGGGCTGGCGGGGGCCGCGATGCAAGGCTACCTGCGCAATCCTCTGGCTGATCCGGGCTTGATCGGCGTTTCCGGCTCCGCCGCTCTGGGGGCTGTGCTGGCTCTGCAAACGGGGCTGGCAGCGGCCTATTACTTCGCGCTGCCGCTGGCGGCGCTGGGGGGCGCGCTGGTGGGTGTGTTTCTGGTGCTCGCGCTGGCGGGTCCGCGCGGATCGTCCCTGACGCTGATCCTAGCGGGCATCGCAATATCGGCGCTGGCGGCGGCGCTCACATCGCTGGTGCTGAACCTGTCGCCCAACCCCTTTGCAGCAAATGAAATCGTATTCTGGATGATGGGCTCGCTCGCCGACCGCTCCATGGTGCATGTCTGGATCGCGCTGCCGCTGATCGTTCTGGGCGCAGTTGCGCTGGCAACGCTGGCGCGCGGGCTGGATGCGCTGACCCTGGGAGAGGATGCAGCGCAAGCATTGGGCATCAATCTGACCGGTCTGCGCCTGACGCTGGTGTTTGGCACCGCTGCCGTGGTGGGGGCGTCTACTGCCGTGGCGGGGGCCATCGGGTTTGTGGGTCTTGTGGTGCCGCATCTGCTGCGACCTTTCGTGGGTGCGCAGCCGGGACGGCTGCTCTGGGCATCTGCCTTTGGGGGGGCATGTATGCTGCTGGCCGCCGATATTGCCGTGCGGGTGATCCTGCCCGCGCGCGACCTCAAGCTCGGTGTCGTGACCGCGTTGATCGGCGCACCGCTGTTCCTGCATCTGATCTACCGCACGCGGCGGGAGGGAATATGAGCCTGCTGTGCCTCACAGATTTCGGCGTCAAACGAGGGCCATGTGCGATCCTGCAAGGGATCAACCTGGCCGTCGGCGCGGGCGAGCTGGTGGGCATCATCGGCCCCAATGGTGCGGGCAAGACCACTCTGATGCGCGGCGCGCTGGGGCTGATGCCGCACAGCGGCCGCAGCTCGCTCGCCGCGCTGCCCGCCACAGCCCGCGCGCGCGCCGCTGCATGGTTGCCACAAGCACGCGAGATTGCATGGCCGGTCAGCGTAGAGCGTCTGGTGACACTGGGCCGCATTCCCCATCTGGGCGCGGGTCAGCGCACCCCCGAGGCTGACCGCGCCGCCATAGCCCGCGCGTTGCAGCGCATGGGCCTTACCGGCTTTGCCAGCCGCACCGCCACGCAACTGTCGGGCGGCGAGCAGGCCCGTGCCCTGATCGCGCGCGCGCTGGCGCAGGAAACACCCTTGCTGATGGCGGACGAGCCGATTGCAGGCCTCGACCCCGCCCACCAGATTGCCACCATGCAAACCTTTGCCGAACTCGCCGCCGAAGGGCATTCGGTGATCGTCTCCCTGCATGATCTGGGGCTGGCCGCGCGCTGGTGCAGCCGCCTGATCGTGATAGACAAGGGCGCCGTCGCCGCCGATGGCCCCCCGCGCGCGGTGCTGACGCCCGCCCTGCTACGCGACACCTTCGGTATCCGCGCTTTCGTGCAGGAAACGGATGATGGTCTGGTGTTCCAACCGATGGGGGTGCTGGCATGAGCGGAGTTGTCCTTGACCGTCCTTGGCTGACCTTTGATCTGGGGCAACCCATGCAAGTGCTGAGCTGGGCCATCAACCGCCCCGGTTTCGTGACCGCACAGCACATCGTCTGGCGCGAAGTGCGCAATGCAGATCTGCCGCGCGGGATGGATGTGGTGGCGTGGTACAGATCGGAGTTGGAGGCGCGCGGCCATGCTGATGCCGTCTCTTTCCTGACCTCCCGTGACATCACCTGTTTCCACGAGGTGCGCGCGCAAGCGGGCACCACCACTGCCCGTTGTGTGGCCACGGTAGGTCTGTCCAACGCCGAGCGGATCGGCCACCGCATGGACCGCAGTGGGATGGACTGGGGCACCATCAACGTAGCCGTCGCGGTAGATACCGCCCTCAGCCAGACAGGGCTGATCGAAATGCTCACCATAGCCACGCAGGCCCGCACCGCCGCCATCATGGAGGCGGGCATAATGTTGCCGAACGGTGTTGCCACCGGCACGGGCACCGATTGCATTGCGGTCGCAGCTCCGGCAGGATCTCAAGACTACGCGGGGCTGCACACCGAGATCGGAGAGGCCGTGGGCGCCGCCGTCTACCGCGCCACATCGCAGGGTGCGGCAGAGTGGCAGGTCGATGTCGCACCCGCGCTTGCCGCCAGAGAAAGCAGGAAAACCCATGTTTGATACTAATGCCCTTGGCCAGTTTCTGCAAACCGGCGGTCCGGCGCTGGCCGCCATTGCGGTGCTGTCGGTGCTCACGCTGGCGATCATCCTGTGGAAACTGTGGCGGCTGGTGCTGGCGCGCGCATGGTCTTCGGCGCAGGCCGAAACTTTGCTGCGCTCAGCCAACGCGGGAACACCGGACACCACCACCCCCGCAGGCCTGCGCGCGCGGTTTGTAGCAGGGGCGATCGCCGCGCGCCGACTGCCGGATGCACTGGCCCGCGAAGAAGTCATGCGCCTCGCCAGCGCAGAACTGGCGCAGCTGCGCTATGGCCTGCGCCCGCTGGAGTTGATCGTGACCATCGCGCCGCTGATCGGGCTTCTGGGTACTGTTCTTGGCATGATCGAGGCGTTTCAGGCGCTGGAATCCAGCGCGGGCCAAGCGGACCCGTCCGTGCTTGCCGGTGGCATCTGGGAGGCGCTGCTGACCACCGCAGCCGGTATGGCTGTCGCGATCCCCGCTGCCGTCGCCCTGAGCTGGTTCGAGAGCATCACAGAAGCGGTACAAACGGATCTGGAGGACATGGCCACGCGCCTGTTCACCCAAGCCCCCCAGGCGGAGCGCGCCGCCTGATGTTCGCTTTCGCCCCTCCCCGCGCACGGCGCAGACCCAGCCTCACGCCGATGATCGACGTGGTATTCCTGCTGCTGGTCTTCTTCATGCTGGCCTCGCAGTTCGGACGCGACAACGCGCTGCCGCTGGCGATGGCGGGCGGAAACAACAGCTATTCAGGCCCGCCGCGACTGGTGCTGATCGCTGCGCAGGATCTGCGCCTGAACGGAGTATCCACAGCGCCACAGGATCTGGCCACTGCCCTGCGCGCGCTGATGCAGTCCGACGATGATATGGTCGTGCTGCGCGGCACTGCAGATACCTCGCTGCAGCGGCTGGTCGACGTGGCCCAAGCGCTGCGGCAGGCGGGCATAACGCGCCTTGCGGTGGTGGAGTAGCCCTATGCAATTCGCCCGTACCCCCCGCCGCCGCCCTTCTGAATCCGTGGTCCCCATGATCAACGTGGTATTTTTGCTGCTGATCTTTTTCATGATGTCCGCGCGCATCGCCCCGCCGCCGCCCTTTGACCTGACCCTGCCCGCCACAGCGCAGGATGCAGCATTGCGCGAGGAGGTGTCGATCTACCTATCCTCGACAGGGAAAATCGCGGTTCAGGGTGTTGAAGGTGACGCCGCATGGGCGCAGCTGAACACGTTGGACACTGCCCAAAGTGTCACCCTGCGCGCCGATGCGGCCCTGCCCGCACCGGCACTGGCCAAAATATTGTCGCGTCTGGCCGGCGCAGGCTTTGCCGACATCGTTCTGGCGGTACGTGCGCCATGAAGGTTCTCGCGGAGTTCGGATTTTTCATCGCAGTCGCAGCAGGCTCGCATTTGGCGCTGTTTGACGGTGCCAGCGTCGGCGCGCCGGATGCCGCGGGCGATGGGGGCACCGCAGCGCTGACACTGGCCGCAAGCAGCGAAAGCCTGTCCGCCATGGTCACTGCGTGGGAGCGGCCCGTGGAGGCGATGACGCAGATGCCAGCGATGACAGTGCCAACGCAGGCCGCCCTCCTACCGCCTGCCCGCCCTGTCACAGCACCCGCTGTGCCGCGCCAGCCCTTGGCCCAGCAGGTCGCGCCCCTGCCCGATGCCGAACTGCCGCAGATCGACACCAGCGTGCCGCCGCTACCGCAGCGCTATGCCGCGACTGAATCCGCGCGACCACAGCCGCGCCCCGAGGCCATCTCAAGCCCCGTGCCCCAAAGGCGCGCCGAGGCAAGCAAGCCTGCCACCAAGCAAACTGCGGCGGGTGCAGGTCAGCGCAAGGCTGCAGGCACGACCAATGCAGCGAAAGCTCCGGCAAAGCAACAAGCCGACACAGGCGCGCTGATGGCGCAATGGGGCAACGGCATCCGCGCCGCGATCGAGCGGCGCAAAAGCTATCCTGCGGGGAGCCGCGCGCAGGGCAAGGTGCTGCTGGCGGTTGCTGTTTCCTCCAATGGGTCGCTTGCAGGGGTGCAGGTGCGGCGCAGCTCGGGCCACGCGGCACTGGATCAAGCCGCGCTCGCGGCGGTGCAGCGCGCACGCTTCAAACCCGCGCCGCGCGGGCTGGCGGCGGGTGTGCACCAGTTCTCCCTGCCGATTTCCTTCGGTCGTTAGAGGCGGTCCACCATTTCACCGCACAAGCGGCTTCCGGCGATGTCCTGAACAAACACCGCCGGATATCTACATCAACTGAGAGCCCTAGACCGCTACGCAGTCGGCAAAATACTGGATCTGTCCCTGTGCGTCTTCCTCTTGAACCAGACCGTGGATGTCTGTCTCGAACCCCGGACATTCGCGCGCGAACGCGCGGTTGAACTTGAGGTATTCAACGATCTTGCGGTTGAACACCTCGCCCGGGATCAGCAGCGGAATACCCGGAGGATAGGGCGTCACAAGGCTGGTGGTGATCCGGCCCTCCAGATCATCAATCGGCACACGCTGGGTCGTGCGCGCGGCGATGCAGGAGAACGCCGCCGTTGGCGTCATCTCGGGGGTGTGATCGCTCAGATACATCTCGGTCGACAGGATCGCCACGTCGTATTTGGCATAGAGCGTGTGGACATGCTGGCACAGATCGCGCAGGCCCATTTTCTCGTAGAGCGGCTGCTTCTCGCAGAACTCCGGCATGCAGCGCCACATCGGTTGGTTGCGGTCATAGTCGTCCTTGAACTGCTGCAATTCGGTCAGCAGCGAATTCCAGCGGCCCTTAGTGATGCCGATGGTGAACATGATGAAAAAGCTGTAAAGCCCTGTTTTCTCGACCACAACGCCGTGTTCGGCCAGATATTTTGTGACGATGGAGGCGGGAATCCCAGTCTCGCCAAATTTGCCGTCGATATCCAGACCGGGCGTGATGATGGTGGCCTTGATTGGGTCCAGCATGTTGAACCCGCGCGCCATGTCGCCAAACGCGTGCCAGCTGTCCTCGCCGTCCGAGCGCTGCACCCCTTCGGCGTCCGTCCGCTTGAGCACCCAATTCTGCGGATTGTCGATGCCCTCTTCGTCCAGCTCGTCCGGACCCCAGACCTGAAACCACCAGTCGTCGGCACCGTATTCCTCGTCCACTTTGCGCATGGCACGGCGGAAATCGAGCGACTCGAGGATGCTTTCCTCAACCAGCGCCGTGCCGCCCGGAGGCTCCATCATTGCCGCCGCCACATCGCAGCTTGCGATGATGCTGTATTGCGGGCTGGTGGAAGAGTGCATCAGATACGCCTCGTTGAACAGATGGCGGTCCAGTTTGGTGTCCTGACTGTCCTGTACCAACACTTGGCTGGCTTGGCTGATCCCCGCCAGCAGCTTGTGAATGGACTGGGTCGAATAGGTAACCGAGCGTGCGGGCCGCGCGCGTTTGCGGCCCATGGCATGGAACTTACCGTAGAACGGGTGGAAGGCCGCGTGGGGCAGCCATGCCTCGTCGAAGTGCAGGTTGTCGATATAGCCGTCCAGCATCTCCTTGATGGTTTCTGTGTTATAGAGCACACCGTCATAGGTCGATTGAGTCAGCGTCATGATGCGCGGTTTGACCGTGTCCGCGTCCACATGGGACAGCAGCGGGTTGGCGCGGATCTTGGCGCGGATCGCCTCGATCTCGAATTCGGATTTCTGGATCGGGCCGATGATGCCGTAATGGTTGCGTGTGGGCTTCATGAAAACGGGGATCGCGCCCGTCATTATGATGCTGTGCAGGATGGACTTGTGGCAGTTGCGGTCCACCACCACCACATCGCCGGGAGCGACCGTGTGGTGCCAGACCATCTTGTTGGAGGTGCTGGTGCCGTTGGTCACGAAAAAGCAGTGATCGGCGTTGAAAATCCGCGCGGCGTTCCGCTCGGATTCGCCGATGGCACCGTTGTGGTCCAGCAGCTGGCCCAACTCCTCGACCGAGTTGCAGACATCCGCGCGCAGCATGTTTTCACCGTAGAACTGGTGGTACATCTGCCCGATGGGTGATTTCAGGAAGGCAACACCGCCCGAATGCCCCGGACAGTGCCAAGAATAGGATCCGTCCTCGGCGTAGTCCAGCAGCGCCTTGAAGAACGGCGGCTGGATGCCTTCGAGGTATTTCTTGGCGTCGCGGATGATGTGTTTGGCGACAAAATCCGGCGTATCCTCGAACATATGGATAAAGCCGTGCAGCTCACGCAGGATGTCGTTGGGCAAATGCCGAGAGGTCTTCGTCTCACCGTAGATATAAATCGGCACATCAGCGTTTTTCCAACGCACTTCCTCAATGAAGCTTCGCAGGTTGACCACAGCAGGGTCCAGATCAGGGCCGGGGGTGAATTCTTCGTCGTCGATGGACAGCACGAACGCACTGGCGCGCGATTGCTGCTGGGCGAACTGCGACAGGTCGCCGTAGGTCGTGGCGCCAAGCACCTCGAATCCCTCGGCCTCGATGGCTTCGGCCACCGCGCGGATGCCTAACCCTGAGGAGTTGTCCGAGCGGAAGTCTTCGTCAATGATAACAATGGGAAAGCGGAATTTCATCAAGTGCTCCTGATGGATCGCGGAATGTCAGCGCGCCGGCGGCTCCGGCGCGCGTAAGGCGTCCCGCGTGGCGGTGCCTGTGCGGGGTCAGTGTTCCTTGTCCCTTTTGACACTGGTCCCGTCAAGGTGCGGTGTGGAGCACGCGCAAATCAGCGCCCATGCGGGCCACGTGTTTTGGTAAGCTTCACGTCAGGTTCGGATGATCAGTGGCGGGCACGCAATAATACAGGCCCCGCCATGATTCCTTCACCCTCCCTTCGCGCCCGCGTCAGCCAATGGCGCGCGCGCACAGAAATGTCACCGCTCACGCTGGTGCTTCTGACCATCCTGTTTATCTTTGTGTTCGATAACAGCACCTTCTGGCAGATCGGGCACGGGATCTTTGCCGGGCATCTGCTGTCCTTTGCCACCTACATTCTTGCGGTGGCTTGCCTGATGCTTGCGTTTTTCAGCGCCTTCTCCTTTCCATGGCTGGTGAAACCCTTTTTGGCCTTCATGCTGGTGACCTCCGCGATCACGTCCTACTACATGGACACGCTGGGCGTGATCATCGACCGTGATATGATCCAGAACGCCATGGTCACCACGGTGACAGAATCCAAACACCTGATCACGCCGGGTTTCGTCACGCATGTGGTACTCTATGGCGTGTTGCCTGCGCTGTTGGTGGCGTTTGTCAAACTGCGCCGTTTTGGTCTTTTGCGCACTCTGGCCACGCCGGTGGCGGGGTTGGTGGCGGGTCTGGCGCTGGCGGCCGGGTTGTTGATGACGGATATGAAATCCTATTCCTCGATCCTGCGCGAGCGTAAGGATTTCATGAGCAGCTTCCAACCCGGCGCACCCTTGGTTGGCGCGATCCGCTATGCCAAGATGATGATGAAGACCGCCAACGTCACCGTCGCCGCCATCGGCAAGGATGCGGCCAAAGGCCCGGCTTACGCCAAAAGCACCAAGCCTGTACTAACAATCATCGTCGCAGGCGAGACCGCGCGTGCGCAGAACTTCAGCCTAAACGGCTATGATGTCCCCACGAACCCGTTGCTGGCACAGATGCCCGTGATCAGTTTCACCGATGTGCAATCCTGCGGCACCGCCACCGCCACCTCGCTGCCCTGCATGTTCTCGAAGTTCGGGCGCACAGACTATTCCTTTGCCAAAGGACTGGAGAACCAGAACGTGCTGGATGTGCTGACCCATGCGGGCCTGCATGTGGAATGGTGGGACAACAACACCGGCCACAAGGAAATCGCCAACCGCATCCCCACGCGTGAGCTGACCCATACCGAAAACGCGGAATTCTGCGCAGCGGGAGAATGTACTGACGGGATATTCATGCAGCAGTTGGAGGAGTATGCGGCCACAATCACCCAGGACACTGTATTGGTCCTGCACCAGATCGGCAGTCATGGGCCAACGTACTATCTGCGCTACCCTCCTGAATTCGAGAAATTCTCACCCGCCTGCCGCACTGCGGAATTCAAGAACTGCACACCGCAGGAAATCACCAACGCATATGACAACACCATCGCGTACACCGATGCCATTCTGGCCGAGACCATAGAATTCCTACATTCCCAAGAGCAGCTGGACACTGCCCTGATCTATGTCTCCGATCACGGTGAATCGCTGGGCGAAGGGGGGCTGTACCTGCACGGGTCGCCCTACTTCATGGCCCCCGAGGTGCAGACACAAGTACCGATGATCCTGTGGATGTCGCCCCCCTTTGAGGAAAGGTTCAGCCTTGACCGAAGCTGCCTTGGCACCAAAAAAGACCTATCCTTGTCCCATGACAACCTGTTCCACTCGCTTCTTGGCATGATGGATATCGAAACAACGGAACGAAACGCGGCACTCGATATCTTTGCCACCTGCAAGAACACCACTAAGGTAGTAGAGAATTGACCATGCTGACCCCATCGCCCGCACCACGCCCCAAGCCCGAGCGCATCACCGGAATCGCCCATGTCTTTGCCGCCGCCACCTACTCGGCGCAGGGCGCGAGGCGTCTGTGGCAGGAGACCGCGTTCCGCCACATCATGCTCGCCCTGCCCACCTGCATGGCCCTGTTTGCCGCCCTTGGCGCAGGATTCGTGGAATATGCGCTGCTGCTGGTCGGTTTTTTTCTGCTGGTCGCGGTCGAGGCCCTGAACACCGCGATCGAATGCATCGTGGACCATCTGGCGCCTGAATGGGCGGAATTTGCCCGTGATGCCAAGGATCTCGGCTCGCTTGCGACGATGTGTTTGCTCTGCGCCAATGGCGTTTTCGTGGGAACGGTAGTATTGCGGTCCCTAGCTTTGACATGACCGAAAGAATCTACATGAACATGCCCCAGATCCTCGTGGCGCGGCTGCACAAAAAAGGCCGCACATGTGTTGCGGTCTTTAGCCGGGATACACCCCTCACAGGCCACCTCGCATGAGTGATCCACAGCGCATCAAGATCCGCCACATCGTCCCCAGCGCGGTCACCGTCTTTGCCATCTGCGCCGGCATGACATCCGTCCGGATGAGCCTTGACGGCCGCACGGAAATGGCACTCTATTTCATTCTGCTGGCGGTGTTTCTGGATGCCGCCGACGGCAAGCTGGCGCGGTTTCTGGATAGCGCCAGCCCTTTCGGCGCCGAGCTGGACACGCTGGCGGATTTCTTCAATTTCGGCATCGTGCCGGGGATGTTGCTATATAATACGCTCTACATCGACACGGCCTACGCCAGCCTCGGCTGGCTGGCAACTTTGGTGCTGGCGGTCTGTTGTGCGCTGAGATTAGCGCGGTTCAACCTGTCGCTGCGCGGCGATGAGGTGGTTCTGAAAAAGGACGAATACTTCGTCGGTGTGCCTGCCCCCGCGCTGGCCTGTCTGGCGCTTATGCCTGTGTTCCTGCACCTCAACGGGTTCGAGAACACGAACCTGCCCGTGCTGCGCGCTGCCTATATCATCGGGGTGGGATTGCTGGCCGTCAGCACGATCCCGACCTATTCGATCAAACACGCGAGTATCAAACGATCGCATCTGCCGTTCGCGGTGGTGGCGGCGGTGGTTCTGGTGGTGGGACTGATGGCCTATCCATGGGCCACGCTGATCTTGGTCAACATCGCCTATCTGGCCTCTCTGCCCCTGTCCTATCGCGCACAGCGCAAATCCGAGGCTGTCGACCATGCGAATTCTTCTGATTGAGGATGAAGCAGCGCTGGCGCGTCCGCTGGCCGAGCATCTGGAGGCAGATCACCACATCGTGGAATGGTTCACCACACTGGATGAAGCCGACAGCGCCCTGCGCGCGCTGCCCTACGATGTCGTGCTGTTGGACCTGCAACTGCCTGACGGCGACGGACTTGGCTTTCTCAGCGCCCTGCGCGACCGTCATCTGCGCACGCCGGTCATCATCCTGACGGCCCGAGATAAAATTTCGGACCGGATAGACGGGCTGAACCGGGGCGCGGATGATTATGTGATCAAGCCTTTCGACCTTGATGAGGTCAAAGCACGCATTCATACCGTTTGCCGTCGCAGCGCCGACCAGCTGAGCCAAACCGTGCAGCTGCGCGATCTTACCCTCGACCTGACCCGTCAGACAGTGACACGCGCGGGCAGTCCGGTCCGACTGACGGCCAAGGAGTGGATCCTGCTCGAAGCATTGCTGCGCCGCAAATCCGCTATCGTATCCAAAGACGCGCTGGAAACGGCAATCTATGCTTACGGCGAAGAGGTAGAGAGCAACGCACTGGAGGCGCACATCAGCCGCTTGCGGGCCAAGCTGGGGCGAGATCTGATCGTGACCCATCGCGGCATGGGCTATGCGCTGGTGCCATGACCCTGCCCACAGCCCCCCGCCGCCCTGTCAGCCTGTTCCGCGATCTGTTGAAGTCGCTGCTGGTGCCCGGTCTTCTGGTCGGCGCAATCGGATTGGTCATCGTGCACAATCTGGTGGAGGCCGAATACGACGAATTGCAGGACATTGGTCTGCACGCCAAAGCCCAGCTATTGATGGAAATCTATCAGGCGAACCCTGATAGCGTGGACCTCGGTAGGCTCACTGCCTTCGAAGTACAGACCCTGGATCCGGACGAACGCACCAGCTACTGGTTCAAGGATGCACAGGGCCAGACCACTGCGCAGTCGCAGGGTGCCGACCCTGAATTGCTCGCAGCGAGCCTGCAAGGCGATATCCTGACCGCACGGAACCACCGCATTCTCACGCTGACCCGTGGCAGCGACACGGTCACCGTCGCCATTCCCATGGTTGAACGCAATGGCGCCATCCGCGACGTGGTTCTGGGCACACTGCTGGGCTTTATGGTTCTGGGGCTGCTGTTTGGCATCATTGCCTACCGTGCAGCGCGCAGGGCCTCTCGGGTCATTGCGGCGCTCGGTGAAAACATCGCGCAGAAGGACGAAAACAATCTCTCTCCCATAGACCGCGCCAATTCTTTTGCCGAGATTGCACCGGCGGTGGACCGCTTGGACACTCTAATGGCACGTCTGGACCGCGCACTGGCGGCAGAGCGTGCCTTTGCCACCAACGCCGCCCATGAATTGCGCACGCCTGTTGCCATCTCGCTCGCCCATGTTCAACGCCTCAAGGCGCGGCTGGGCGACGCGGCCCAGACCGCCAGCGCTACCGAGATCGAACTGGGGCTCAAACGCCTGATCCGGCTGATCGAGCGGTTGTTGCAAATGTCACGTGCGCAGTCAGGGCTGGGCACCAACGCCGTGCGCAGTGACATCACACCGGTAATCTCGTTGATGCTGCGCGAATTGCGTGGGCGCGTTCCACAAGAGGATCAGCTGGTCATCCATCCCCCCGAAAGCCCGCTGCACAGCCGCGTGGACCCCGATGCACTTGGCATAATACTGGGCAATCTGTTTGACAACGCGCTCAAATACGCCGACGGACCGCTGCCTGTGGAGGTGGACGCCACCCAGCCCGGCTGCGTGACGGTGAGCAATGATTGCACAGCACTCAGCCCGGCCGATCTGGACGCGATCAAGACACGTTTTGTGCGCAAATCGCCCGTATCTGAAGGCTTTGGCCTCGGGCTGTCGATCGTGCAGGCGCTGTGTATCCAGTCAGGGTGCAGCCTCGAACTCCACTCGCCCCGCGCGGGACAGGCACGCGGGTTTACCGCCACGCTGACGATCCCGGGAGAGAGTGGAAATTGAGTGACGGCAAACCGCCGCCGCCGCCACTTTTGCACGCATAGAGCGGATGTATTTGTAAAAGGCGCGGTGCTATCCTCCACAATGCCCCGCGCAAGGAGTGAAGCATGCAGTTTGACCCGCAATTGGCGGAGATACGTTTCGGGTGCGGCCTGTCGCCGGTGATTGCGCCGCCAGTATCTGTGGCGCAGATGTTGGACAGCCTGAACGCCCCCGACACCATTGCAGAGCGCTTCCCGGTAGAGACCTTCGAGATATTCCAGAACCGCGTGGCCGAGGCGGTCAGATTGCGTAAGCTGCGCCGCACCAACCGCGGCTCCCCCGAGGCTCTGGCAGCGCTCAAGGGGCGGCGGATGCTCAACCAGCAGGCGCGCATCGCGCAGGTGGCGTGGCTCGGCCAGCATTTCACCCGCTGGACATGGACCGACGCACCGCTTCGCGAACGGCTGGTGCATTTCTGGGCTGACCATTTCACCGCGACCGGCAAGGCAGGCGTCGCACGCCGCGCCGCCACCCCCTACATCGAGAGTGCGATCCGTCCACGCGTAGCCGGGCTGTTCGAGGACTTGCTGCTGGCCACGGTGCTGCACCCGCTGATGATACACTATCTGGATCAGGAACGCTCGATCGGGCCTGCGTCACCGCGCGCATTGCAGGGCGGCAAGGTATCGGGCCTGAATGAAAACCTCGCCCGCGAGGTGCTGGAACTGCATACGCTGGGCGTGGGCGGCCCCTATACCCAAACAGATGTGACACAGCTGGCCGAGCTTTTCACCGGCGTCACCACCGGCGATCCGATGCGTATGAAGTTCCGTAAGGATATGGCCGAACCCGGGGCGGAGAAAGTGTTGGGCATCGCCTATGGTGGCGGCAAAGCCCATCTACGCGACGTAGAGGCCGTGCTGCGCGATCTGGCACGCCATCCCGCCACCGCGCGCCATCTGGCGGGCAAGCTGGCCGTGCACTTCATCTCCGATACCCCCGACCCCACGCTGGTGGAGGGGCTGGCCGCGCGCTACATGGAAACCGGCGGCGATCTGGGTGCGGTGA